>Ga0310813_10000028_pt1 | contig 121135 bp, 101 predicted proteins | sample YN3metagenome_FD_203086 | JGI IMG/M metagenome (GOLD analysis project Ga0310813, IMG submission 203086) | Soil microbial communities from experimental microcosm in Duke University, North Carolina, United States - YN3 | ecosystem: Engineered > Artificial ecosystem > Soil microcosm >... | reverse complement strand
TTCTTACTTTATGATATTAAGTGGTTAAAATGTTGCACTGTTATACACCATCTTTTATCAGATTCATGTGACGCTCCCTCACGGTCGCGGCTCGGTAACGTCATTTCCGATTTATTCAACAACGCCCACCTGAAACGAAGCTACCAAAAATGACGAAAAAGTAATTTTTCTGTCATCCTCTTGTTAATATGTAGCTGCTATGATCTGGATTAATAACTTCTTGATCTCACTAAGGATAACACATGAAAGAAATGCGCAGCTATCTCAATCTTGGCCTACCCTACCTGGTGCAAGAGTGGAAAAAGATGTTTACAACCAAATACTTAGCTTCAGATTTGTTTGCTGGCGTTAGTGTTGCTTTTGTTGCCATCCCCTTATCCCTTGCGATTGCGCTCGCCTCTGGTGTCACGCCGGAAGTTGGGCTTATTACAGCCATTGTTGCAGGTATTGTCTGTGCACTCTTTGGCGGCACACCTTTATCAGTCTGCGGGCCAGCTGCTGCGATGGCTGTTTTGATCGCCTCTAATATTGAAGAATTTGGCAGTGACGTACTGATCTTTCTTTGCTTCACTGCAGGCTGCATGCAGCTCTTAAGCGGTATGTTAGGATTCGGAAAAATAGCGCGTTATGTTCCCCTACCTGTTATTGCCGGATTCACAGCAGGTATCGGCGTCATTATCTTTATCGGCCAGTTACCACGCGTTTTTGGGCTTGCGCCACCACCTGAATCACATATTTTCGCTGTGGTTGCGCATATCACACAATATATTCATCACACAAATATCACCTGCTTAGCGCTCGTTGCCATCACACTCGGTATTATTAAAGGACTACCTAAAGTGCTGCCTAAATTACCCGCTATTTTGGTGGCTGTTATCGTCAGCACAGCAATTACTTATTTTTTCCATCTGCAAGTGCCGCTCATTGGCAGTATGCCGCAATCTTTACCCAAGCCACACGTTCCTGGCTGGCCATCCATACCATTTTCCGAGCTGATATTGAATGCCTTCACCTTATACGTGCTGGCATCTCTTCAGACGCTATTATCTTCAAGCGCTGTCGATAAAATGACGAAAGGCAAAAAACACCACCCTAACCAAGAACTCATTGGCCAGGGCTTAGGCAATATTGCTGTTTCTCTGTTTGGTGGCATTCCTGTTTCCGGCCTGATCGCACGCTCTAGTATTAATGTTCAAGCCGGTGCGAAAACGCGTAGAGCCAGTATTTTCCATGCACTCATTATTTTATTAGCAGTGCTTGCCGTTTCGCCATTTATCAGCATGATTCCCATTGCAGCCTTAGCAGCTGTGCTCGTTTCTATTTCACTTGCCATGGTGGATTATCAGGAATTCTTTAAACTCTGGAGAACCTCACGTTCAGAAGCTTTTATTTATGCGGTGACTTTCTTCACTATCATTTTTGTCGATCTGATTGCAGGGGTACAAGTTGGCCTGGTGGCAGCAGCAGCTATCATATTAATTAAAGCAAGCAAAACGCATTTGTATATTTCAACAACGCGAGAAGATGACACCATCAGACTCTCTCTCACTGGCACACTTTCCTTTCTCTCCAGCGGGAAAATTGCCACATTAAACAAAACGGTGGATGAGTTGCGCCCAGATCAAACCATTATTTTAGACATTTCGACTTTACTTGATATTGACACTTCTGGCGCAAGCGCTATCGTTGATCTTTCAACTTACTGCCAAAATCGGCAAATACATTTCTATCTGATTGGGTTACAGAAAAAATTTGAGCCACTCTTTCATTTATGCGATGGCGAAAAATTGCTCGCACAATACTCTCTTATTTCTGAACAAGAATTACGAAAAAAAGAAACGCATCAAAATATCAAATCTTCGAAGGGTCGTCTCGTACATGGCGTGAAGCGTTTCCATGAAGAACGCAAATTAAGCGACAGACGATTGTTCGACTATATTGCACGCAGGCAAGATCCGCACACTTTATTTATCACTTGCTCTGATAGTCGAATTGTGTCCCCACACATGACCTCTTCAGATCCAGGCGAGCTCTTTATTATTCGCAATATCGGCAACCATATTCCAACTTATCAACCAGGTTCTCAGTACAGTGAATCAGCGGCGATTGACTTTGCATTGAGTAATTTTGACATCACCGACATTGTGGTCTGCGGTCACGCACATTGTGGCGCAATCAATGCTTGTAAAAAAGAAACCGGCGAACTATCGCCTAATGTTAAGCCTTGGATTACGCAAATCCGTGCAGGATTACCGATACACCCTGACTCCTCTATTAATGAACTTTCAAAACTCAATGTCTTGAATCAGTTAGAAAACCTAAAAGGATATCCTATTATCCAACACAAACTGGCAGAAGGCGAAATCACCCTGCATGGCTGGTTCATTGATTTTGATAAGCACGATATTATCGAATGGGATGCAGAAAAGAGAGAATTCTACTCTCTGCTCAATTTAGAGCTGGTGGGATAGCAGAGTGCACGAAACTGGAACCACGCAACCGAGCCGCGACCGTGAGGGAGCGTCACTGGTCAACAGTGACGCTCCCTCACGGTCGCGGCTCGGTTGTGCGCTGCTTAATTTTATCAATGCATCATATTATAATCCAGACTCCACATGATCCATAGCGAGCCGAGAATAATACAGGTTAGAATAACGGCTGTAAAAACAAAGCACATCACATTCAAGCGACCCTGCTCTGTTCGCACATTCATTCGCAAAAAACAAATGAGCTGAACGAAGAATTGCATACAAGCAGCACTGTAAATCACCGTAAAAATAGCCCACTTAGGCAATGTACCTGCCATCACAACATAAAAAGCAAGCAAGGTAAGCAGCACGCACATCACCATGCCAGATAAGTAAATACTTAGTTTTTTCTGACCCGAGCCATAATCCACCTGATTGTGCTGATGATCCATTTACATCGCCCCCATCAAATACACTATCGTAAAAACAAAAATCCAAACAATATCTAGGAAGTTCCAAAACAATCCGAGATAAGTCATGCGCCGTTTCATTGTCTGATTTAATTTAAAGAACGAAAGCTGCACTATCATCGTCAAAATCCACAACAAACCAAACGTCACATGCAATCCATGCGTACCTACCAGCGTGAAGAAAGAAGAAGCTTGCGCGCTATAATCCCAGCGAAAACCTTCTTTAGCAAAATGAATAAACTCATTCACTTCAATGTATAAAAACCCAGCGCCTAATAAAAAAGAGAGAAATAACCACCACACTACACTACCTAATTTTTCTTTATAAATGCTCAAACTCGCAAGACAAAAAGTAAAGTTTGAAGCAAGCAAAAAAAATGTTTCAACCAGTACATCGGGCAAATGAATATAATTTTTTAACTGTAATGTGTGCTCCATCGGCTGGTTTAACACGAGAAAAGTGGTAAACAGACAACCAAATAAAATGCAATCTGTCATGATGTACAACCAAAACCCAAAAACATCTGTTCTATCAGCTTCTGCATGATGATCATGAACACCTACATGCGTTTCTCTCTGCATTAAATGATTCCTTTTATATAATTAAGCTCCGTCTTTTTCACGGTTTCTGCATCAATGTAATAATCTATCTTTGTTTCAAACGTTCTTGCTATCACACTCACCAAAACACCCACAAAACCGACTATGCCGGGAATCCACATATGCCAAATAATCGCAAACCCTGTCAAGCCAGCGAACATCGCAATAATAAATCCCATCGCTGTGTTCTTTGGCATATGAATAGGTGTGTATTCACTGTGTAAATTTAATTTCACTTTGCTTTCTTGCTGATGTTGCTCTTTATTTTCCCATAACTGGTCTATCACGGATACTGTCGGCACTGTTGCAAAATTATAAATAGGCGGCGGAGAAGAAACAGACCACTCCAAGGTTCTGCCGTTCCAAGGGTCACCCGTTTTATCTCTTAGCGCAGCTCTATTCTTTATAGAAACAAAAAGCTGTATGATTTGCATGATAATACCAATGAATATCAATACCATACCAATAGCCGCAATAATAAAATAAGGCTGATATAAGGTGTTTTCATAATGATTCAAGCGACGCATACCGCCATTTAAACCAAGCACATAAAGCGGCATAAAAGCAACGTAAAAACCGATCACCCAGAAATAGAAAGACCATTTCCCCCACTTCTCATCTAATTTAAAACCAAACATCTTTGGAAACCAGTAAATCGCACCTGCAAAATAGCCGAACAACACACCACCAATAATCACATTATGAAAATGTGCAACTAGAAATAGACTGTTATGCAGCTGGAAATCAACGGGCGGAATGGCCAACATTACGCCTGTCATTCCCCCAATGGCAAATGTGGTAAAAAAGGCAGACACCCACAACATAGGGGTATCAAGAATAATGCGCCCCTTGTACATCGTAAAAAGCCAATTAAATACTTTTACGCCTGTTGGCACAGCAATTACCATCGTTGCAATACCAAAAAAGGCATTCACATCAGCACCAGCACCCATGGTGAAAAAGTGATGCACCCAAACAACGAACGATAGAAAAGTGATGATAGCCATTGCCCACACCATGGTGGTATAACCGAAAAGTCTCTTTTGACTAAATGTTGCAACAACTTCTGAAAAAATACCAAAAGCGGGCAGTATCAGAATATAAACCTCTGGGTGACCCCATGCCCAAATCAAATTGATATACATCATATTATTGCCACCGGCAAAATCAGTGAAGAAATGCATCCCAAACACACGATCCAAGGTGAGCAATGCCAGCGTTGCTGTGAGGACAGGAAAAGCAAGCGCAACCAAAATCATTGCACAAAGCACAGACCAGGTAAAAATAGGCATTTTAAAAAACGTCATACCGGGGCAACGCATCCTAAAAATAGTCGCGATAAAGTTGATACCCCCCAAGGTCGTCCCCACACCGGCAATTTGCAAAGACCATATATAGTAATCAACACCCACACCCGGGCTGTAATAGAGCTCAGATAACGTTGGATATGCCAACCAGCCTGTTTCTGCAAATCGACCTAGCACCAAGGAAGCGTTACACAACATCGCCCCAACGAAAGTCAGCCAAAAACTCAATGAGTTGAGATAAGGATAGGCAACATCTCGCGCACCAATCTGCAGCGGTAAGGCAATATTAATGAGCCCAAACATAAATGGCATGGCAACAAAAAAAATCATAATCACGCCGTGCGCTGAGAAAATTTGATCATAGTGTTCAGGTGGTAAAAATCCGGCCGAGTGACCCGCAGCAACAGCTTGCTGAGATCGCATCAATATCGCATCGGAAAATCCTCTCAAAAGCATCACAAAAGATAGTATCAGGTACATAATACCTATTTTTTTGTGGTCAACGCTCGTCACCCACTCATGCCATATATAAGACCATTTTTTATAAAAAGTAATGGAAAATAAAACACCAAAAAATATCATCCCCATAAATAAATCAGCACCTAAAATAATAGGTGCATCAAAAGGAATTGCCTCTACACTCAGATTACCCAACAAAAGATTCTTTAACATGCTTATTCCTTCCCATGTGTTACATTTGTTTGGCGCGGATGAATCGTTCCATAAGTATGTAGATAAAGTTGAACAACGTTATCAAAAAAATCCTTTTTTACATTACTATAAAACGCAGGTTTTTCGTTAATAGAGGGTTTTAATAATATTTGGTAATTTGCGTCATTTAAGAGCAATGGCGATTTCTTTATTTTCTCAACCCAGGCTTTAAACTGTTGAGGTGTCACAACCTCTACTTTAAAATTCATATCTGAAAAACCTTCACCATTATATTGCGTGTTAAGTCCTTCATAGATACCCACTTCATTTGCCAATAAATGCAGGCGCGTACGCATACCTGTCATCGCGTAAATTTGGCTGCCCAGTTGAGGAATAAAAAATGCACTCATTGCCACATTATCAGCTGTAATCCAATATTCAACTTGCTCTCCCACAGGAATTTGCAAATAATTGACTGTCGCAATTCCTTGCTCTGGATAGATAAACAACCACTTCCAAGGCAGTGCGATGGCTTGAACAAGCATGGGTTTTTGAGGATGGCCTGCTAGTCTTTGATACGGATCTAATCGATGTGTTTCTTTCCAGGTAATAATGGCTAAAACAACAATAATCGCACAAGGGATACCCCACCAGAGTGATTCCAAGAAGTAACTATGACTCCAGCGCGGCTTATAATCTCTGATGCGGTGCGACTGCTTATAATGGTAAACAAAGGTAATACTCATAACAATCACAGGCAATACAACAATCAGCATTAAAGCCAGTGTATCAAATAATATTTTGCGCTCTTCAAAAGCAACGATGCCTTTTGGATTTAACATACCGAGTGATTCAATGTCGCAACCCGCTAGAGAACATATTGCCACACAAGTCAATATCATTAAGCTGAGCTTCAATAAGCGTCCAAGAGCGACGCGAAGCATGAGATAGATACCGTACATCTTAGCGAGCATACACACCCCTTAAGATTTTAAGCAAAAACGCCAATCATCCATTTAACGCTACGATACTTTGCATCCTTTAACATATATCCTATGCTGGCATTAATCAAGTAGTCCTCGCAATTGAGATCACAAGCTTTAAAACCGAGCCGCGACCGTGCTGAGCTATCCCCACAAACTATTGTAGGGATTCACCTCTGAAGCCGAGCCTCGCAGGTCTTCTCCCGGAGGGGGCGTTGTTGAATAAATCGAAAATGCTCTGTGAGGCACTCGGTGTAACCGAGCCGCGACCGTGATGGAGCGTCGCAGTAAAGCGCAGTGACGCTCCCTCACGGTCGCGGCTCGGTAACGTCATTTCCGATTTATTCAACAACGCCCCCTCCGGGAGAAGATCCGACCACGCAGATGGGGATATCACGCATAGCGCACCACCAAGCACTTGCGTGCACAAATGATTAGTGCTAGCCTTTTAAAAGGATCTGTTTTACTTAAGGGTACGAAATGGATTACATCATGTTTGCCCGATGGTTTGGGCTTGTTTCTGTTGTTTTTTCTTTAGGTATTTTATTTAACTTAGAAGATGCCCGCCAAATGGCTAAGCATATGGTGGCAAATGAGACAGGTTATATCATGGGTGGCGTTCTACCTGTTATCTTCGGCAGCCTATCCTTGTTATTCATCAGTGCGATTCGCTTTGATTGGAGCTTGCTTGTTGCTTTTGTCGGCACCTGCATGCTTGTTATCGGCACTTTCCGCGTTGTCTTTGTCAAACAGTGGAAGGAGCTATTATCAAAACATCTAGATCAAATTCCTTTTCTCTTTAGTTTATTTGGCCTCATGTTTGGCGTGATTCTTCTTTACGTTGGCTTCATCGCGCAGCATTTTAAGTTTTGATTTATTAAGAGTTATCTTACCCGCCTTGTGATCTTTAATTTCGCGGATGCCTTGCTTGAGCTCTTCAAATAAATTGCGCTTCTTTGTAGTGGTCATTTCCAGTCCTCTATAAAATGGTTGAACTGTGACGCTCCCTCACGGTCGCGGCTCGGTTTTAAAGCCTGCATTCTTCAATTTTAATTCCCTCGAATTCGAGGGAATTAAAAGCATTTCTACCGCCCCTTAGACACACTCACAGAATGCCACGTTGGATTGTTCCAAGGTCCACTCACAGCATAATAATAAGTTGTTGCTTTTGAAACCTGAGAACTGATGACTGTATTCACAGCAAGGGCCGCCAAACCAACCAGCGGCTGCCCCGTCAGCAACGTTGCTGCCAAGGGGATGCTGGAGGTCACATAAGGCGTCACAATTAAAGTGAAGTTATAATCTTTGGCCTGCAGCCCAATACGACCGCGGATACCAACACGCGCAACAGGTCCATCAAAAAATAAATTATCCGTGTTGATATTACCATTCTGTAAGGTTAAATCACCTTTAATAGAATCAAAGCTATATCCTTTTTGGAATATGTCACTGAAATCAAAAGACAAACGACGTGGAATAGTTTGCAAACTAAAGATACTCAACATGCGCCCTAAGTCCATCTTAGCATTCGTTCCCTGTCCAAGATCAACAATACGCCCTTTACCCATCTTAATAGAAGCATGACCACTTAATGTCGCAAGAGAAGGCGCAAAAAGTATATCATTCCAATTCAGATTAAAATCTAATTTTCCTTCACTGGACACAAAATTATGCGCATCAACACCTGCTGCATTCAAAAATTCACTCACTCTCGGCGAATAAGCATTTCCCTGAAGTTGCGTCACATACCCTTTCGCCGATTGCTTACAACTTCCTGTTGCATCTAATTGCATAGCAGGTGCAACGATACGTAATGATTTAATTGTTAAACCAGCCGAACTTGAAACACTTTTTAAAACAATACGCCCCAACGTAATACCATTATAACGCACCTGACTCAAATCTAACGACATAGCAGGCAAAGATTTTAGATCTAATAAAGATGACACAGATTTATTATTCTGCAGCACACTCGCCATATCCAGTTTTTGGAATTGCGCTGTGAATGCAGTATTTGCATTCCATTCTTGTGGCACGACCATTGAACCTACAATCCCTGGACTATTCAGCATCACGTTCCAAGCATTGGGTGTTGGCTTAACCTGTATACGTGCTTGCATGAGTCGTCTATTAAAAAAATCCAGTTGCTTGATAAAAACATCCACTTTCTGCAACACAAGATCAGAAAAATTTGTTTCTTGAGATTGATCTATATAGGATTTCACTTTATCCCAATCCAATTGATCAAATTGACCACTGATATAAAGACCCTTACCTTCAGGCCAGTCCGCTTCCCCTTTTCCAAAACTGACGTTTAAACCTAATAAATGATATTTCTGATGCGCTGTCTTTAGCGTGACAGCAGCTGCCAAAAGATCACCGTAAGTCACCCTTAATTGCAAGGGCTTACTCTCCGGCACAACCATCTCTATATTTGTTTTTCTCACTGCATTTGCTTTTTTTGCATATTGGTCTGGCAAATCAACAGCAATGCCCGTCAGATCCGTTTGCAAATTCAACACCATCGACTGCGTTCCTGAGAAATCAATTTGCCCTGCTACATCCGCGCTACCCTTTAGCACATCATGAAAAGGAATTTTCAACCATTTTTCTAAATCAGCAATCACCAATTTATCGTTAAAATTAGCACGTATAATACTTGATTTTCCCTGCACGATTGTTGCCAGATTAAATGAAATAGCACGACCAAAAAGTTGGCCTTCTACTTTCTCAGCATCTACTGATTTTTCAGTAAAATTCACGACACCCTTTAGCTTTTCTAAAGACAAATTCCACTCATGCGCATCCATTGTCGTATCATGCAAGGTTATTACACCTTTGGCTTGCGTCGTATCAGGGCGGCCAATAGGAACCGTCAGCCCTAATGTCAACTGTAATGGACCGGCGATCTTGACATTTTTAAACATGCGACCCACTGTCGTTTGAAGCGGACTTGCATAGACATAACGCATTGCTTGTGTGAAGTCAGTTTCAATTGTTGCATCCTGCACTGTTAATAATATTGGCAACTGTGTTGCTATATTCGTTAGTAACGCATGCACGCCAACAACAGGCATATTCATCGTTTGCGCGCGCTCTAAGTCTATTTTTAGTGTGTTACGCTCGTAACCCAAGTTGGCACTGATATGTCGTATGAGAGGCCAATCCGGTGCAAAACGAAAATCGATATTGTTTGCAATGGCTGTTATCGAAAAAACCCCTTCATCGTGGTGAAAAGGAAAGTCTTTTAGTAAGCCACGCAACAAAAAATGTCCCGATTTAATCTCACCCGCATAAAAGGCCTGCGACAACCACGACACTAAGCCAGGTTCCATTACCTGAAGCGGTAAATATCGCAGCAAATGCGTTACCTGCTCTAAGGTAAAGTGACTATCTAAGTCTACAAAAGTAGAACCTTTATCGCTTAACAGCAACTTACCACTCACATTAATAGCAACATCACTATTTAAAGCTTGCAACCCTGCTGTACTCACTTCCCACGCTGCTTTCTGATTTTTTTGCCACTGGATATCACCTGAGAGTTGATCAATCTCAATAGGCCGTGAGAATAAATGATTGTACACAATATTCAGTCGATGACTCATTAAAACAAAATGACCTACCGAACCATCCCATTTCAAAGAACCAGAAAGATCGGAAAAACTAGGTATTTTTTGAGAAGGTACGATACTGATACGATTCAACTTAGCAGACAGTTGTAAATTTTTCATGTCTGCTAAATCACCGCTGATAGAAATATTTTGAATACCACCACTTGGTTTTAATTGCGTTAACCATTGCAAGGTTGAGGCATCAAGCAGCCCAGGAAAAGCGGGTAAGTAACCACGGACATCTGCCACGTTAATATAACCTATGTTTATTAACTGAGGCGTGACATTACCTTTTGCATCTGGCATCCAACGTATATAAAAATTTGTCACTGGCCACAAATGCGCTGGCAGATCAATCAACAAATCATCTCCCGCAATAACATGCCCAGCACCTTCTTTTCGCCAACCGACATTACCACTTAATCGATCGATAACATGCGTGGATTTATCTACCTGAGAATACAATTTTAAGTGATAGCCCTGGGATGTTGTTTGTATCGTTTGAAACGCACCGTTTTCCCATGTCATCCAGACCTTTGCGCTCAAGAGACCCTCTTTTACTTGCCATCCTTGCCACACGTGATCCTTGGCCCACTGAGACAAAGAAAACCCAGAAACATAGAGATAAATTTTTGCGCTTAGTTTGTTTAAGTCAAAAACAGCACCTTCCCATTGAATAGCGATTTTTAATTCTGTCGGAATGCCCTGATGTAAAATGGCTTTACCTGTAATACGGTGACTCGTTGCATCATTGACCAGTTTTAAACGATAAAGGGAAAAGAACTTCTTTTCGTTAAGCACATTGGTATAACGTACGTCAATATTGCGCAATGCCAACCGCGGCTGCATAGAGAGCCAACCCATCACATCCTGAAACTTCATCTCGCGATCATAAGGCTGCCCGCTAAACCCACTCAGCGAAGGGAATCCTTTTATCGTAATATCACCTGTTTTCGTTTGTATTAAGTCAACGTCTGACCCATCTAGCATTAATCCACTCGGTATCGCAGTGCGATGCCATATGCTTTGTAGAATCGCAATAGAAACACCAATGTGTTCAACCTGTAAAATAGGTTCGTGAGAGGTTGCATTAAACGCAGTCACATTATCAAAAACAATTTCTGGCTGATACCTTGCCCAAGAAAAGCGTACTTTTTCTATGGTAATTGGCACATGTAAAAATTCACTTCCCCACTTCTCAAAATCGGGGCGATGTTTATTCAAGACAGGAGACAATAACATACCTGCCAGCACAGCAGTAAAGATGACTGCTAAAACAACAGCGAGCAATATGATAAGTTTTTTAAAAACTGACTGCATGGATATTCTTAGTTTCACCATCAACCTCTTCTACAATACTATACACGAATCCAACGACGATAATCATTCATTAGAATAAAAAACCAAGGCCACAATAACATACTTGTTAATGGTGAAAGCCAATACAAATGACTCGACGGTAATTCACCAATAAAACCTTGTATACAGTAGATAATAAATTGATATAACAAGACAAATAACAACACCATCAAGCTTTGCTGCAGTAAAGGGGACACCTTCAGTCTGATATGCAAAGAAGAAACAAGATAAATAACAAAGCTAAGCGCAAGCGCATGCTCGCCCAGCATGCTGCTTGTTAATAAATCTTCAATGATGCCAACCACCCAGGCCACACCAACCCCAACTTGATAAGGCATCACCATCGCCCAGTAAATGAGAACAAGCAATAGCCAGACGGGACGCAGCCACACTGTCCAATCTGGCATGGGCAATAGCATCAGCATCAATGCCATCATGACTGTTAAGATAACCGCTATTATACTACGCATGTTTCTGATACCAAATTAATAAGACTTGTCGCGTACTTTCTAAATGCGCGCTTGGTTGCAAAATCACTTCTGCAAACTGACTTGCCGGGTCCTGACTCACACTCACCACTTTACCAACGGGATATCCTTCAGGATAGTGTCCGCCTAATCCTGATGTAATGAAGAAATCTCCCTGCTTAATTTCAGTTGTTTTAGAAACAAACATCAAACGTAAATTACTAGAATAGCTGTCTCCTACGACAACGGCGCGCACGCCCGTCCTTGTATTCTGTACTGAAATACCACTCTGTGGATCATTAATCAGCAGCACTTCGCTGGTAATTGGCCCGACTTGCACGACCTGCCCCATAATACCATTTGCGTCTAAAACAGGCTGGCCCAAGTAAACGCCATCTTGTGATCCTTTATTTAGTACAACACGATGCATATACGGCTCAAATCTCACCGAGAGAACCTCTGCTATCTTCATTTTTTCTTTCACATGATGAGAAGACTGCAATAAAGATTTGAGATAATTATTTTCAGATTCAATAGCCAGCAAGCGTTGTAATTGAGACTGTAGTAATAATTCATTTGCTTTGAGCTGCAAGTTTTCGCTAACCAGCTTATCGTGTGTATTGATGATGTTTTTTAAATAGGCAAAAATCTGTATTGGCTCGCTGACCATATACTGCAAGGGCGCGATAGGAACAGACAAAGCTGAGCGCACTAACGTAAAGCTTTCCATACGCTTATCCATTACCATTAACATAATGGATATCAGAAAAAAAAGAAAAGTGCGCAGCCCTGACCGTGATTGATAAGTAAATATTGATCGGATATGTTTATTCCTTTAATAAAAAATCCAAGTGTGACAACGAGCCAATCATTTCCAACGCCTTACCACCGCCTCGTGCTACACAAGTTAAGGGTTCGTCAGCGATGATGACAGGCAATCCTGTCTCTTCTATAAACAGACGATCGATATTACGCAGACAAGCTCCCCCGCCTGTTAATATCATACCGCGCTCTGCAATATCAGAAGCCAATTCAGGTGGTGCCTGCTCAAGCGCTGCACGCACTGCACCCAGAATACCAGAAAGCGGCTCTTGTAATGCTTCCAATATTTCATTACTGGTAATGGTAAAGCTGCGAGGCACACCCTCGGACAGGTTGCGACCACGCACTTCCATTTGCAACATTTGATTCATAGGGTATGCCAAGCCAATTTCATGCTTAATACGCTCAGCTGTTGCCTCACCGATAACAGTGCCGTAATTACGACGTACATAACTGATAATCGCTTCATCAAAGCGATCCCCACCGATACGCACAGAAGCCGCATAAACAATGCCATTCAAAGAAATAATGGCGACTTCAGTGGTACCACCACCGATATCAACCACCATAGAACCACGTGCTTCATCAACTGGCATACCTGCTCCCATTGCAGCAGCCATCGGCTCTTCTAGCAAAAATACTTCTCTTGCGCCAGCGCTGATAGCAGATTCTCTAATGGCACGACGTTCTACCTGCGTAGAGCCACAAGGCACTGATACGAGTATGCGGGGACTGGGACGTAAAAATCGACTTGCATGCACCTTACCAATAAAGTGTTTGAGCATTTCTTCTGTCACATAGAAGTCAGCAATCACGCCATCTTTCATTGGCCGTATTGCCCGAATATTATCAGGCGTACGCCCCAACATCAGTTTTGCTTCACTACCGACTGCAACCACATCCCGAGATCCACCGTTACCTTGGCGAATAGCAACAACAGAAGGCTCATTTAAGACGATACCTTGGCCCTTCACATAGACAAGTGTGTTAGCGGTACCAAGATCAATAGACAAATCGGTTGAAAATCTGCCTCGAAGCTTTTTAAACAATAAACGTTTGGACATGGCGAATGGTTCCCTTTGGGAGTTTTCAGGTTGAACTACCTAGGCATTCTAATCAATCTGGAGCGTATCATCAATTAGTTTGCTTGCCGCTCTGCAGCTGGCTACTTTTTAGACCCTGTATAGATTTGTTTACATTCCATGAGTGCTCGTAGCAGAATAGGCCTCTTTCTGAACCTTTTCTGTTTGTATTACCTGGAGCTTTTAATATGTCACTTAGCCAAGAAGATGTGAAAAAAATTGCACACCTTGCACGATTAAATGTGTCTGAAATTGAAACAGCACTTTTTGCCCCTCAGCTTTCAAATATTTTGAATTTTATCAAACAGATGGATCAAGTTCAGACTGCTCAGGTTGAACCGATGGCACACCCTTTGGATGATTTATCACAGCGGCTACGCCCAGATACTATTAACGAACAAGACTTACGCGATAAATATCAACAGATTGCCCCTCAAGCCAAAGATGGGGTTTATCTTGTACCACGCGTTATTGAAGAGGCCTAACACCATGCATAATAAAACAATTGCTGAACTTTCTCGAGGGTTACATGACAAAACATTTTCCAGCGTAGAACTCACTCAACATTATCTGGGTCGCATTAAACAGCATAATGCTGCACTCAACAGTTTTGTGACTATAACAGAGGAGCAAGCGCTGGCAGCTGCCAAACAAGCTGATGCCGTCCTGGCACAAGGGAAAGCCGGTGTGCTAACAGGTATTCCAATTGCACAAAAAGATATTTTTTGTACGGATGGTGTAAGAACCACCTGTGGCTCGAAAATGCTGGATAATTTTATTTCGCCTTATGATGCCACTATTGTCTCGCAATTAAAGGCTGCTGGCACAGTCATGTTGGGGAAAACCAATATGGATGAATTTGCAATGGGCTCTTCCAATGAAACCAGTTACTACGGTACCGTCAAAAATCCTTGGGATTTACAATGCGTACCAGGTGGTTCCTCTGGCGGGTCAGCTGCTGCTGTTGCTGCTCGCCTGGTACCTGGCGCAACGGGTACGGATACAGGGGGGTCGATACGTCAACCTGCAAGCTTATGCAACATCACAGGCATTAAACCGACTTATGGACGCGTTTCGCGTTACGGGATGATTGCTTTTGCCTCTAGTCTAGATCAAGGCGGTGTTTTTACGGCAACGGCGGAAGATGCTGCTTTATTACTACAAGCTATTGCTGGCTTTGATCCTCGCGATTCTACCAGCGTAGATAGACCTGTCCCCGACTACAGCGCCCATCTCAACGACTCCCTAAAGGGAGTACGCATTGGATTGCCTAAAGAATACTTTAATGCTGATCTCGATAGCCGTGTGGCAAAAATCATTCAAGATGCCATTACTGTATACGAAAAGCTGGGCGCAGTAATGCAAGAGGTGAGTTTGCCACATACACCGCTTTCTGTGCCTGCGTATTATGTGATTGCACCTGCTGAGTGTTCTTCCAACCTGGCTCGTTACGATGGTGTACGTTTTGGATACCGTTGCAAGGATCCTGTGAATTTAGAAGATTTGTATAAGCGCTCACGAAGCGAAGGTTTTGGTAATGAAGTGAAACGACGCATCATGATTGGCACTTATGCACTGTCTGCCGGCTACTACGACGCCTATTACATCAAAGCGCAAAAAGTACGCCGTCTCATTCGCGATGATTTTGTAAAAGCATTCGAAACAGTTGATGCTATTTTATCACCAGCTTCTCCTACCCCTGCTTTTAAATTCGGTGAGAAAACAAGTGATCCTATCAGCATGTATTTAGAAGACATCTACACTATTGCAGCTAATTTAGCAGGGTTACCTGGCATGTCTATTCCTGCTGGTTTTATTGGACATCTTCCAGTAGGACTACAGCTGATAGGGCATCTATTTGATGAGGCAAAACTGCTTAATTTTGCGCATCAGTATCAACAAGCTACAGATTGGCACAAGCGCACACCGGAGGGTTTTTAAATGAATTGGGAAACTGTGATTGGTCTTGAAGTGCATGCACAATTATCGACAAAAACTAAAATATTTTCAGGTGCGCCTACACAATTTGGCGCAGAACCCAATACGCAAGCCTGTGCCATTGATTTAGGCATGCCAGGCGTGTTGCCCGTCTTGAATCAAGAAGCGGTGATCATGGCAATTAAATTTGCATTTGGCGCCAATGCAACCGTCGCGCATAAATCAGTATTTGCACGAAAAAATTATTTCTATCCTGATCTACCTAAGGGCTACCAAATCAGCCAATATGAGTTACCTATTGTTGTGGGTGGTTACCTGGATATTCCGCTGGAAGATGGCGGTACAAAGCGTATTCGCTTAACACGCGCACATTTAGAAGAAGACGCAGGGAAATCCTTACACGAAGATTTTCATGGGCTAACAGGTATTGATTTAAATCGTGCTGGCACACCCTTATTGGAAATTGTTTCAGAACCTGAATTACGTTCCGCTAAAGAGGCCGTCTCCTATCTTAAGACGATGCATGCATTAGTGCGCTACTTAGATATTTGCGATGGTAATATGCAAGAAGGCTCATTTAGATGCGATGCCAATGTTTCTGTACGCCGCAAGGGAGAAGAAAAACTCGGTACACGAACCGAATTAAAAAATATCAATTCATTCCGTTTTGTAGAACGTGCTATCAATTATGAAGTTGAGCGTCAAATTAATGTCTTAGAAAGTGGTGGCAAGATCACACAGGAAACACGTTTATACGATCCTAACAAGAATGAAACACGTCCTATGCGTAGCAAAGAAGAAGCGAATGATTACCGTTACTTCCCAGACCCTGATTTATTACCGTTATTAATTAGCGAAGCCACCATTGAAAATGTGCGACGTGCGCTCCCAGAGCTACCACAACAGAAGCGTGAGCGTTTTATGACGCAATATGGTTTAAGTGACTATGATGCGGGCATATTGATCAGCAGTAGAGAAATGGCAACTTATTACGAAGATGTCGTGAGCCAAGGTGCCTCTGCGAAATTAGCAGCCAATTGGATAACAGGTGAGTTATTAGGCGCCCTTAATAAAGCAGGTTTAGAAATTCAAGAAAGCCCCATTTCGGCAACACAACTTGGCCAGCTGATCACTCGCATTATGGATGATACGGTTTCTGGTAAAATTGCTAAGACAATTTTTGAATCGTTGTGGCAAAAAGAAGGCGAAGTTGATGAAATCATTGAAAAGAAAAATTTAAAACAGGTCAGTGATACCGGCGCCATTGACAAATTGATTGACGACATCCTAGCCGCGCACCCACAGCACGTCGCAGATTACCGCGCGGGTAAAGACAAGTTGTTTGGTTTCTTTGTGGGGACGGCGATGAAAGCCTCTGGTGGGAAGGTGAACCCAGGACAGTTGAATGCATTATTAAAAAAGAAACTGGATGGCGGTTAAAAGTTATTCCCCAACTTATACCAGACTTACTCATATACTTATCCACAGAAACTGTGGATAAGAGAGCTAACTGCTCACCTCTGAGATCTTGCTCGGCATGCCTCCTCCCTTTGGGAAGATGCTCGGCAAGACCGAGCCGCGACCGTAAGGGAGCGTTACCGTCGTTGAACAGTGACGCTCCCTTACGGTCGCGGCTCGGTAACGCGGCTCAGTTTTGTCTGGTATACCCGACAGGACGCGAATGGGAGAGTTTTTAGCAGTTGCGGCTCAGTTTCACATTACAACCAGTGCTGTGTATGTGCAATAAGACTAGCAAGACCAACCATGCCACCCGCCATGCTGCCCATCATCCAGAAGAATTGTGACCACATGCGACTCTCAGTCACTTTAAACCGATCATCCATTTTGGCTTCTAAACGATCGATACGCGTATTTACTTTATCCTCTAAGTGATCAATGCGCGTATTTACTTTATCCTCTAAGTGATCAATACGCGTATTCACTCTACTTTCTAAACGTTCCATTTTACTTTCTAAACGCTCCATACGATCGTCCACTTTATCGAACATGCGTCTATTTTCCCGCTGCATATCCAGCAAGGTGCTGTTGATATTCATGACTGCTGCTTCTAAATTAGACATACGCATCCTATGAACGGCATTCGCAGCCGAAAGAGAAATTACGGGAGGATTCTACCCACGCTTGGGCTTATTTTCAACGATTATTCAGTTCATTTAGTACACTTTTGTTGAAAAATAGCCTATTATGATTCCTATGCACAAACAGCCTATCCTACAGCTTCAGGACCTCAGCTTTTCTGAGTTATTTCACTCAGCAGGCCTGATGCGCCTGGATAATCGCTTTATGGCTGAGCTACAAGCAAAACACCCCGATTGGCACGCACAGCTACTCGCCTATCGATCAAAAAATAGTCAACTTGGCACCATTGAAACCAGTGAATTATTAATACGTTGCGCAACCTTCTTAGAGGAGTTTCTCGCCACCCTATTTCATATTGAAGAGGCCGTTGCCCAATCTCAAGCAAAGACACAGTCCCACAATCCCCTCTCCGCTTTTAAAAAATACTTTGTCTTACGCCGTGCAAAAAAAGAAATCGCTAAAGCAGACAACTACCCTGCTTTCAGCGTGCTGACTGAATGGCTTAACACGGAACTGGCAAAAGCACCTTTACACACAGCAGACACTGCGCTGGCTGTTGCACTGCTTGGCACCCAATATGTAAATGCACCCGACATCTATGCCGAACAAATCGAAAAACTTGTGCAATGGTGTGTCCGCGCAATGACAACGCCAGAAGGCCGAGCATTCACAAGCGGTTGGCCAAGTTTTACGATACCAAAACGCATGGATCATTTTGACTTGGTAGCCACAGTCCCCGTCAAACAAGATCATTGCGACAGTCTAGCAGGGCCAAGCTTAAGATTAAGAGATGGTTTTAAGCTCACCGATGAACGTATGGATGCAAGACAAGTACAAGATGAGGTTAACTACTGTATTTATTGCCATGATCACGAAGGAGATTTTTGTTCTAAGGGATTTCCCGTCAAAAAAGGCGAGCCTACATTGGGGTTTAAAAAGAACCCGTTGGATACCTTACTCACAGGATGTCCATTAGAAGAAAAAATTTCTGAAATGCACTTTTTAAAAAAAGAAGGGCGAACCATTGCTTCATTAGCGATGATCATGATTGATAACCCTATGTGTCCAGCAACAGGTGCTCGTATTTGTAATGACTGCATGAAAGCCTGTATCTACCAGAAACAAGACCCTGTCAACATTCCACAAATAGAGACACGTGTGTTAACAGATGTACTCGACCTGCCGTGGGGTGTAGAAATTTATGATTTGCTCACGCGTTGGCACCCGTTACGTCAAGAACAGTGGATCATGAAGCCTTATAATGGATTAAAAGTCATGATTGCAGGTATGGGTCCAGCAGGATTTACACTCGCACATCACTTGCTGCTTGAAGGCTTTGCCGTTGTTGGATTCGATGGTCTCAAAATAGAACCCCTAGATACAACATTACTCACGCAGCCCATTTATGCCTATCACAGTCTCACAGAATCATTAGATGAGCGTCTGATGGCTGGATTTGGCGGTGTGGCAGAGTATGGTATCACTGTGCGATGGGACAAAAATTTCTTAAAGCTCATTTATCTGAGTTTAATGCGTCGTCCTACTTTTCAGGTATTCGGCGGCGTACGATTTGGTGGCACACTGAAGGTAGAAGATGCTTGGGAGATGGGCTTTGACCATCTTGCCGTGGCTGTCGGCGCAGGACTACCCAAAGCGCTCCCTATTCCTGGCAGTATGGCGCAAGGCATGCGCCAAGCAAACGATTTTTTGATGGCTTTACAATTAGGCAACGCTGCTAAGCTAAGCAGTCTCACTAACTTACAAATACGGCTACCTGCTGTGGTTATTGGTGGCGGACTCACGGGCGTTGATACGGCCACAGAGATACAAGCTTACTATATCGTACAAGTTGAAAAAATACTGACACGCTATGAAGCGCTGCTTGAAGCCTCTGATGAAAAGACACTAGAAGCAGCATTTGACCCTCATTCTCTTGACATTTTAAAAGAATATCTCACACATGCTAAAGCCATTCGCGCAGAGCGCGCACTTGCTAACCATGAAAAAAGACACCCTGATTTCATCAAATTAATACATCAATGGGGCGGTGTTACCATTGCTTATAGACGACGCTTACAAGAGTCTCCTGCTTATATTAACAATCACGAAGAACTCATCAAGGCGCTAGAAGAAGGTATTTATTATGCAGAGGGTCTTGATCCCATTGCTGCTGATTTAGATGAAAATGAACATGTTCAAGCATTAATTTGCCGTCAGCGAATACAAAATGAAAATAAAGAATGGGTAACCGTCTCCGAAGAAATACGCCTACCCGCAAAATCCATTTTAGTGGCAACAGGCACACAACCTAATACAGCTTATGAATTCGAGCATCGCGGCACTTTCAAACGTGTCAATTTAAAATATCAACACTATGAAGATGATGCCGATCAACTCAAACATATTGACCATCATCCACACGCTAAAGATCCAGACTTTGGACCCTTCACTTCTTATAATAAAACACCACATCGCGTCAGTTTAATTGGCGACACGCACCCTGCTTTTCATGGTAGCGTTGTCAAAGCAATCGCATCGGGTATGCGCACTTACCCTAAGATTCTCAATTTACTCAAAAATCGCTTGGAAAAAGGCAGCGAAACAGAATATCACACATTCTCAAAAAAGATGAATGAACTGTTCCATGCAAGCATTATCGATATCAAGCGGCAAACAGACAGTATCATCGAGTTAACAATTCACGCTCCACTTGCTACCAAGCATTTCGAAGCAGGACAATTTTATCGCTTACAAAATTTAGAAACACATGCACCACGTATTGAAGAAACATCGCTACAAATGGAACCACTTGCGCTGGTTGCAGCTGAATGCGATAAAAAAGCTGGCACACTCACTTTTATTGTTGCAGAGAAAACAGCAACAGCTAAGTTATGCAAGGTATTAAAAATAGGAGAAACGGTTTCACTGATGGGACCAACAGGTGTGCGCGCTAAAATACCTACCACACCGGAAACAATTCTCATTATTGGGAACCAACATAGTCTCGCTTTTGTACGCAGTTATGGTAAAGCGCTACGCGCTGCTGGTCATCGCGTCATTTATCTAGGTATATTCGAGAACAAAGAAGAAGTTTATTGTCAGCAAGCATTAGAAGCAGCGACAGATGTGATTATTTGGGTAACGTTAACAGGTACGCCAATCACCGCAAATCGTCAAACAGATTTTGTTTCTTGCGAAACAAATATCATCCAAGCACTGCTTGCATATGATGCGCAACATCCAGCCGATGGTTTAGCTAATATAGATGGCATCTTCATTGCCGGCAATACTGACATGTTACGCACTTTTCAAGCAGCGCGTTCTACCTCACTCAAAGAGAAACTAAAGAAGCAGCCGCAGGTCTCTGGCGCTGTTTATGGTAATATGCAATGCATGCTCAAAGGTGTTTGTGCGCAGTGTTTGCAGTGGCAGATTGATCCTCAAACAGGTCAGCGCACAAAAGCGGTATTTGCTTGTTCCTGGCAGGATCAACCTTTAGAAATTATTGATATTGATCATGTTGATACACGACAGCGACAAAACCGCCTCCACGAACAAATGAACAGTTTATGGATTGACCACTTATTCAAAAATAATCCAGATTTAGACAGTATCTGACGAATGGGTTTTGGTACATACTCTCCGCGATTGAAAGCGCGGTTTTTAGCAGCCAGATTGCGAGAGATTAAAACGTTCTGATTGAGAAAAAGCGCAGGAATAGTCATTCTATTTCGAGCTTTTTCGATTGAAGAACGTTTTAAGGTCGACGCAAGATGGCTTGATAAAAACCGTGTTTTTCAATCGCGGAGAGTATATAATGAAGTGTTGTTTTGACTTTTCTAGAGGGTGAATCCATGTCATTAATTATTATACTTATTCTTGTTGCTATTGTTGGTTTTGTTATTCTCACCTATAACCGGTTGATTGGACAAATTGAAGCCGTTCGCAATAATCAGAAACAGATCGATATTCAATTAGATCGTCGATTCAAAGTATTTGAATCGCTTATCGAGGTTGTCAAAAAATACATGGATTATGAAAAAACAACACTGAAAGATGTTGTTGCACTGCGTAACCAAGCGCAACAAGCCAAAGCAGCTGGCGATGAGAAAGCACGCATTGCAGCCGAGAATCAAATTTCTACTATTGCTTCCGGCCTCAATCTTGTTTTTGAACAGTATCCTGATTTAAAAGCAAACCAGAATGCGATGCAATTGCAAGAAACCATTGTGAGCACAGAGAACACATTGGCTTTTGCAAAACAAGCTTATAACGATAGCATTGAACTTTATAATGCAAACAAAAAATCGTTCCCTTCAAATGCGATTGTTGCGACTTTCCGTAGCTCGCTTGATTTTGATTATCCCTACTGGCAATTAAGTGCAGACAAAGTCGCTGAACATGAATCCTATACTGTGAAATTATAAGATAATGGCTGATAATTTAGATAGCTATCATGCTTCTACTGTGGACTGGCGTAATACCTTACGCCAGAATAACAGACGCACTTATGTCGTTATTGCACTGTTCTTCTTAATTTATTGTGCAGTTGGCTTGCTGATAGATGTCTATATGCAATCCGCACATTATCCACGTGCCACCATTTCACAATTACTACATGCCCTGATCACCTTCCAGCTCATGCCCTGGGCAACGCTGATCATGCTGTTTGTAGCAAGTATTTCACTGCTTATCACTTATACATTCTATGATAAATTCATGTTGCTTGGCACGGAATACCATGAAATCAACCCTGAAACAGCAACTGATATTAAGGAAAAACAGCTCTACAATACTGTGCAAGAGATGCAAATCGCGGCTGGATTACGCTACATGCCAAAGGTATTTATTATTAATGCCGATTATATGAATGCTTTTGCAAGCGGATATAGTGAAAAATCTGCTATGATTGCGATTACGCGTGGACTGCTAGAAAAATTAAATCGCGACGAACTACAAGCCGTGATGGCACACGAGCTCAGCCATATCCGCCACCTTGATATCAAACTGACCCTCACTGCTTCACTACTTGCCAACATGACAATCATTGTGCTTGATATGTTTTTCTATAATATGATTTTCAGCAGAGAAGAAGGCGGCGATTCTGAAGACTCTGATCGCTCCACGCGTCAATTACTCTTCATGGTCATTATGATTTTGCGATATGCGCTTCCTATTATTAACGTATTATTACTACTGTATTTAAGTCGTACGCGAGAACTCATGGCCGATGCGGGGTGTGTTCAGCTCACCAGAAATAATCAACCCTTGGCCTCTGCTTTAATCAAGATCCAAAGCGATTATACTGAACATCAGGATGCCTATCGCGCTAAACCTCAAGCACACGAAAACCTACGTAGAGAGTCTTATATTTTCGATCCCACGCAAGCTGGTTTAAGTGGCGCAGCTTCTATCAACGATCTCTTCTCCACACACCCTAGCTTAGAAACACGCCTCGCTGCGCTTGGTTTTAAATCAAAAAAGAGCTTTTAAGGCCATTTTCTGCTATAATATACCTGACAACACTGAAAGATTGCTATTTTGTTTATAAAAATAATGATATTTAACAAAGCATTATAATAAATGCTAAAAAATAGCAAGAGGGACAGAGATGAGCGCCAGCAGAGGTACATATGGTAGCAAAGCTGAGTTTATAGAAGCACTGATAGCCGCTATTAAAAAAAGCGACTTGAGGGGGCTTAATCGCGTATTTAATGCAGAATATATGAATCAATTTCTCTTTCCTGAAAAATGGACAAGACGTCTCACGCAAGAAGACTACAAACACCTCCATACCATTGCCACCAGTAGCGAGACGATTAATAACGACGAAAAAAAGATATTAATCAATTTTTTGGAAGTATGCGCATCGGAAAGAAAGAGTATCGGAAGCGTGAGAGAACAAAAATACAATGACCTATCAAGAATAATCAAAGAAGCACCAACAGAAAAGTTTGATGAGCTGATGCAAAGATGGGTATCCTTTCAATCAGAGTATTTTATATTAGAAGCAATAGAATATTATCAAAGAGAAAATAGAGCAATAACAGAACCGGTAAATCTATTACTCAATGATTTCAAGTTGAACATGATAAGAGCCATCAAAGAAAGATACGACATACATCGTCTACAGGCAAATTACAAGGCTTCTTTTAATCAGATAAAAGCAGGCATGACAGAAAACATCTTTTCACAGCCTAAAGATCCTGCTCTATCAGCAGATAAGCAATTAATAACAGCAATGGAAGTTATTCGAAGTGCAATGACTGTTTCATCAGGCCAATCCTTGGCAAGCACAAAAGAATCATTGGATAATATGACAAGGCGACAACAAGAGGCAAGAAAAATTATCAAGGAACTAAAAACAAGAGAGGCCAGTTTAATAAACATAAGAGACGACATAAGCAGAACATACCCTAACAGAGAAAAAGAAATTCGAGAAGTCGATCGCATGATAGGAAAAATAAGAGAAAATATCATCGCCTTAGGGGAAGGAGTGAAAGCATCTGAATTATCAGCTTACATACAGCAATCAAAAAATATCCTTACATCAAGCTCTGTCATGGCATCACTAAAAATATTAAGTGACTTAGAAAAAAATGCAGAAAAAAATCACCCAGACACAGAATATCTGGCTATCATTAAGGAAACATCAAAACAGATGAGACGTGCAATATTGCAATATTTATTAGATGATAGCATGACAGAGCTAGAAAGAATAACACGAGCAGCAGAGCTGATAGAAAAAACTGAGGAATTTAAAGCAAGATATGATCACATTGAGTCTCTACAATTAATAAAGATGATAGATGATATTCAAGGAAAGTATGAAGAAATTATAAGAAGCCCATACAACGAAGGCGAAAGAGAAATTCGATCAAATATTGGAAGGTTACCATCCACTCTAAAAACATATCTAGAGGGATATATCAGTGAAGCAGAATTCATTGAACGTAATATCACGCTTTCCCAAAGTATGATTGATCAACTAAAAAATCAGAACATCGCAGCCAAAACAATCATGGCTGAGACAGAACCTGGAAAGCAAGAGACATTTTTAGATATCCCTCTTATGAATAGAAGTGGCGCATTACTAACTGAGTTCAGAATGTTATTAGAAAACATCAGTGAAATCAAATTTCATACTGAAACAAAATTGGATGATCTTTTCCTCATCAGAGAGACAAAACATAACATTATTAGATTTGTGATGAATGCATTGAATGAATTAAAAAAAATTCTGAATCCTATCACTTCAGATGAAGAACAAAGAACGATGGATTATGTAGACGCAACTGTTATACGATTACTTTACCAATACTCAAATAATGAAATGACAGATGGTATGTTTCATGAAGAGATGGAAAAATCATTAAAGAATTCGCATAGCTTGCTTTTTGGTATCAGTCAAAAATATCAACGTCTTCTACATAATCTGGAAAGCTTATACAATGAAGATTTGAAAGAAGCAATGGAGAAGTTAATCCGGTTTAAAGCAGAGAAACCATTAACAAGAGAGTCTCACCTTGACAAGAATCACGTTATCGCTGCGGCATATCATAAACTACATGGAATTGAAGATCGCCTACGCACGCTTCTTGGGACCACTTCTCGGAAGGTTTTTTTTGACATGGATAAATCTTTGACAGAAAAATTAACGGAAGGAGATTTTTCACAACAAGAGATGCATTTTATACGTTGCATAAACGATAGGCTAGACCATTTAGAAGACACAATGGCGTTATTGCAAAAAATAAAAATATTAAAAAAACAGAAAGGACTCTCCCCCGAAAAAGAAGCAGATACAGATGTATTTTCTAAAGAAGAAGTTGCAATAATGGATAATGTTTCAAAATACCTGCATGGCTCAAAAACACGCGTACAATTTATTACTTTTCTTGATCGTATAAAAATAAAAATAAGTGAGGATTTTTTCATAAAAGAAAAAGAAAAAGAAAAAGAAGAAGAATGGGATGAGATAGAAGCGCCTCTAAAAAGCACTGCGATAGATGAGGTGAGAGACAGATTAAAGGAGCAGCAAGTCGACATAATGAAAAAAAGAATGGAAACTGCGTCATCAAGCCTTCTTGATTTACGTGAAAAAATAGATGCCTTAAGTATTCGCAGCCTCAATCCAGTGATGCACAAAGCTTATTTCGAATCTTTCTCGCTTTTAGAAGAAAGATTGTCTTACAAAAATCTATTAAGTAAGTACCATTTCTACAAGCAGAAAAGGTCACGAGAAGAAATCTATCCTACGACAACAGATCGCATGGAAAAAGAAACAGCAGAAGAAGCACTAGATAAACATATTAAGGAAATAGACCTTGCTCTGGATAAAATGCGGGATCTTTACCCTCAAATCATGTTACTACTTCAACTAGAAGAATTAGGCAATAAATTTGATGAGATTAAAATGGAGTTAGTTTTCAATATATATGATTATATCACTGACGCTATCAAACGAGACGTATTTGTTGGAAAATACAATGGCTTTCAAACAGAAATGACACGATTAAAAAACGATATTGCATCAAAATCTCAGATAATAGACGAGAGCGAGATACATTATAATAAAATAGAAAGAACGATAAAGGATTTATTAACTGCGATAGACAACATACTCCAGAAGGCAGGCATACCAGATGCCAAAAAACTACCAGAAAAATTAAACAAACAGCAACAAGCAGCACTTACGCTTAAGAGAGAAATGAACGAAGCAATATTGGCATACAAAAAAGGAATATTTCATAATGACGATACCACACCTGGTGATACTTTCAAACAAAGATACAAAGACGTTAAAAACGCGTACAAAGCAGCACTCTCACCATCTATATTTGGCCTTTATACAGGAATTGATTACCTTATCGACTTTCAAGCGGTCAATGATGAGATCGACGATTTACCAGCTTATAACGATCGAGCACATTACCGTATCATGAGCGAATCTCCAGAGTCCAGACGGAGAGAAGAAGAGTTGCTAGCATCTCAATGCTTCTCAGCATCTTCCACAGAAACTCAAGAAAGCCAACCTACCCCACCCCAAAAAAATCAGATGAGGCGAAAGATGAGCAACAGCCGAGATAAACACAACAAAGCCACTCCTACAAAAGAATCGACGGCCGCTGTTATAGAAGCAGCAATCAAATCGCACTTAAAAGAAATAGATAGAAATATCATCAAAAAATCGGAAGCTAAAAAACGACTGGAACCAATTGGGAAAAAAGTAGAAGACAATATAGTCGCAATAATGGAAAACGCCATATTAGACGATTCATCCAAATTGGAAAAATTGAAAAACATTAATAAAGCATTAGAGAGAACGTCTTTTTTTATGAAAGAATTTTTATCGGACGGAAAAGACAAACTATTACGCTTATCGGATAAAGCAGAAAAAGATGAGAAATCTACTCTCACTGAAACCATTAGCCTTGCTTTTTCAGCAATATTAGAAAAAACAGAAGAAGAAACACTAAAAAAATTAGATTCTTTTTTAGAAGAACAACATCAAAACATGGAACATATGGAAGAAGCGAGAGAAAAACTGATTGCGTCTTTTTTAGATGATGCTAACAGAATTCAAAAAAAATATAAAGATATAGAAAAATTAGGATCAGAAATAAGACTTATCCAGGAACACACAGCAGACATAGTAACACACAAAATAACTATTACAGAAAATAAAAAACAGATCAACGATCTCATGCTTCTTTTAGAAGAAAATATTAAAAAATATCTGACAGGGAAAATCCCTCAAGATGATTTTATCAAACAAAATGCATCCTATTTCAAGACAATAACAGATACATTAGACAAAATGCAGGAAAAAATAAATACAAGCGAAGTTAAAAGTAAAATCACTCAAGCAACAATGCCTGTTATCACAAGTGACGCCAATCTATTCATTAAAAATATGACCTCCCTCATTCAATCACGAATGCTATCAGAAGACTTGCGGCATACAAACCCATCAGACAGCACAGAAGAAGATGCTGACAACTATAGAAATAAAAAACATAAAGTTATCAAATATGCAAAAATCGAAATGGAGAATATATTCAAGTCTTTTATCGATAAAAAAGGTAGCGCGAACTTAGAATCAACAATAGTTGCATACGAGAATTGTCGCGTTGCTTTACATGCACTCTATCAATATTCACAGAATATATTAACAGAAACTCAATTTGAGAAAATTATCCAAGATATTTTTCCAACAGAAGATGAGCTACAACTGGATGCGCTCGTTCCATCCTCCTTTGACGACGATGAATCACATGCCGCCATCGAATTTAGAAAGCAATTAAAATATAGAATAGCACAATTAAAAACATTAGAAATTGCCGCATCTAACAAAGTCAGTCTTAAGGAAGAGTTGATTATCAATCTAAAAATATCGAAAGATATTATGGTAGAAACAAGAAAAAAAATAGAAATAAAAGAAACAGACAGCAACAACGAAGTCATATCGATAATCAATAGTGCAATAAATAAGATAGATGTCAATATCGCTGCACTCACACATGAAACAAACACAGAAAATGTCTCTACTCTTACACAATTGGCAGAAGGTATGATTGCATCTTCTTCTACCATCAAATCACTACAGACATTAGATGCATTAGAGAAAGACGTATTAGAACATTATAAAGGCACACCGTATGAAGCGATTATAATGGGAAAATCAGCACGGCATAGAGATGAAATAAAAACACACTTGAATAATAATACGGTGAAAGGGGTAGATAGGATAATACAAGCAGCACAACTGACAGGAGAAGTGAATAAATTGAGAGAAAGATACGACCATCTTGAGAGCCTAGCATTTATAAAAACGATGAACAATATTCAAAAAAAATACGAAGAGCTTACAAAAGACTTGCGCGAAGATACTCTGCTAGAAATTAAACCATTTATTGAGAAATTAGAACGCAATATGCATGCGTATCTCATGGGAGATATCTCTGAAGCAACATTTATTGATACCCATACAAAATTATCTTTGGCAATAACACAAGAATTGCGGGATCAACATGTTGCAGAAAGAAAAGTAACAATTCATCCTGAGAAAGGGAGCCCTAAGAAAGCGTCAGATAATGTATTTATGAATAAAAAAGGCGAGATGTTGATAGCATTTAGAATGTTATTAGAGAGTTTGCATGGTGCAACATTTCACGTCCAAACAAAATCAAATGATCCCTACAGGGAGAGAAAACAAGCCATTATTACATTTACCATGGAAAAATTTAAAGAATGCATTGGACATTACATCGATAGAGAAGATGTGCATCGTATGCAACATGCATTAACGAAAAAACAACCAACGGATATAGAATCGCTATATGCTGCAAACAGTGATGCCATGAGAGCATTATATCATTATTCAGGTAATGATATGTCAGATTCTGACTTTTTAGCATACATGAAAGGATTATTAGAATATGTTCATCCTATTCTTTCTCGATTAGACAGAACATACATCCAAAAACTAGACAATATGAAAATTCTCTCCGGGGAGTTAGATAAAGAAATAAAAGAACTAGAAAAATTACAGCTCGGAGGAATGCAAAGAAATGTTCCGGTTACGCTGGATCCCCATGATGACAAACATAAAACTAAAGAAATAGTGAAAATAAAACTCAATAAGATTCACGAACAACTGACTGAGCTTGCTAAAAGCTCTGTTGTATCTCTTATGCAGATACACCTCTTCTTATCTGATAAATTAATGAATGACGACTTCTCAGAAAAAGAAATGGTCTTTGTGCTTGCGTTAAATGATAAACTGGATCACTTAGAAAAAGCAATGGAATTGCTTTACAAAATAAAGATCCTGCGGGAAAAGAAATATCCCCCCACAAAAACAGACCAGATGCCTCAAAAACTCGGATCTTCGGAAATTGACATTGTGAATAATATTAAATTCTATCTCGATGGCAAGATCACACCTGATCAATTTATTACTTCTCTTTACCGTATAGAAATAGAAATAAATGAAATTTTCACCAAAAACAATTTTACGATAAGCAGTAGTGAAAATAAAAGTGAATGGGAATATATTGACACACACAAACGCAGCCCCTCAGTTGGAAAATATCATGACTTTCAAACAGCGGTCGATCTCTTAGAAGGAAAAATGAAGCGAGCGCCTGAAGTAGAACAAGTAGAAAGAACCCTACAGCAGCTATCAGACGCTATCGATAAAATACTAACCAGTGCGGGCATAACTGATATCAATCACCCGCCAGTAAAACCAAACAATCAACAGAAGGCAGCGCTTCATTTTGCACAGAGTATGAATGCAGCCATTTCTGAATACCAAGCAGGAACATCCGGCGAAACCAGATCTGCCGATACTTTCCGGCAGAAATACAAAGAAATTTTCACAAAAGCGCTCACAGCATTCAAGCCAGGCGTTGTGTCAACATTCACACCGACTATGTTCAATACTAGCTCTGCTGACCCCAAGCTTTATCACATGCTTGAGACGCTCCGTGAGAAAATGCATCGTGATATGAGCGCCTTACCAAACTATGGCGATGCAGTGGATCGCTACACGACGACGGAATCACCAGAGAGCAAGCAGGCAGTTGATGAAGCTGCATCAGCTGACATTGCAGCTGCTATCGCTGAGGCCATGAGTGATACTGTAGATAGCAGCACACCAACATCTTCCTCACCTCCTAAACGCCCCTCACAATGACACACAACCATAGCCCCGAATAAACACCAAACCTTCGGCTGCAATACCGAGCCGCGCTAAGCCAAGCGTCACCGTTATTGAACAGTGACTCCCTGCCGGTCGCGGCTCAGTATCAGCTTCACAGGCGGACGTTACCTGCTAGTAACCTGAGCACATACAAAAAAACAGATTGAGAGTGTTCTCTTAAAGCGCTATGATGGATAACATCGGGTGTTAAGGAAGATGCCGCTGCATGAGAAAACTGCTTCTCTGGCTGTCACTTGTTTTTCTGCAATCCTTATTATCCCTTTCTGCACAAGCGCTTACACCCCCTCACTATGGTATGACACTCTCTGTTCCCCTGGTTACCAAAGAACCGCCTCACCTACGCGGCTTTCAGTTCATGCTAAACTACGACCCAGGCAATCTGATTTATAAGAAGCTAAGTCTTTATTTTGATGGAGGATTTTCCCATTTCTCAGATGGCACTGTCCCCTATTATACGGGATTAAATATCTACTCTGCTGCACCTGTGCTACGTTACCACCTGCAAAAAGAAGGCCTGGTTTCCCCTTATCTTGAGCTTAGTATCGGCCTATCCTACCTCACACGCACGCGCTTGGAATACCGGAACTTAGGCATACATTTTGCTTTCCAAGACCGTGTGGGTATTGGCGCGTTAATTGGGCAGTCCGAAAGATTCTCAGTTGGGCTGCATGCTGTACACTATTCAAATGCCCGCCTATCCGCACATAATTCTGGTATCACCATACCACTCATGTTGGATATTGGTTATCGATTTTAGACTCTTGCTGAGTTAGGATCGTTATCTGCAACAAGAGATAAAGGCCAGATGAAAAAACGCACATCCATTAAAGATCATTTACAAGAAATTGCATTAACCAAACGACGGTCAATGATAGGACTGTTCGTTATTTGTACTTTTCTTTGCCTACTCATTGCCCGCTTAGCTTATTTACAAATCGTGAAGCACCCCCTTTATGTCACGCTGGCATTAGAGAATAGCGTTGATTTAGTACCGATTGAACCAAGCAGGGGTTTAATTTACGACAGAAACGGCGTATTGCTTGCAGAAAACATCCCCGTCTTTAGTCTAGATGTGATTCCCGTTCAAGTGACTAATTTACAAAAAACATTAACTTATCTCAGCAGTATTGTTCCTCTCACCGCAAATGAATTGAATCAATTTTATAAGCAACTCAAGCAGCACCGCCGGTTTGAAGAAATACCCTTAAAGCTACAATTAAGTGAAAGCGAAGTCGCGCACTTTGTCGAGAACCAGCACCATTTTCCGGGCATTTTAATCAAAGCACGCCTATTGCGACATTACCCACAAAGCGAGCATTTCAGTCACGTGCTTGGCTATGTGGGTCGCATTAATGCACAGGAGTTAGAGACAATTGACCCTGTTAACTACAGCGCAAGCCACTATATTGGAAAACTGGGCATAGAGAGATACTATGAAGAGGAATTGCATGGCTTGGTTGGATATGAACAAACTGAGAATGATGCCAGTGGCAAGTCTGTTCGTACGCTAAAACAGATAAAAGGCACGCCTGGTAACAATATTTACCTCACCATAGATAGCAGATTACAACTTGCAACAGAAAATGCGTTCAAGGGCAAACGAGGCGCTGCAGTCATCATACAACCGCAAACAGGGCAAGTGCTAGCCATGGTCAGTATGCCAAGCTATGACCCCAATGTCTTTGTCACAGGTATCAGCCAAAAAGATTACCAAACGCTTCAAAATGCTGAAGATAAACCTCTCTTTAATCGCGCCATTCGAGGCCTTTATCCATTGGCTTCAACAGTTAAGCCTTATCTCAGTTTAAAGGGATTGAATGAAAATTTTATCACACCGGATTATCATCTTTACGACCCAGGGTGGTTCAAGTTACCAACGAGCTCACATATTTACCACGATTGGCAACGTTACGGGCATGGTAATGTTGATATGAACGTAGCCATCACAGCATCTTGCGACATTTATTTCTTCGAATTAGGTAAGCGAATGGGTATTCGCCGCATTGATGATATTCTAACAGAATTTGGCTTTGGCGCCCCCACAGGTATTGATTTGGACGATGAGTTACCGGGCATTGTTGCCTCACCAGCTTGGAAACAACGCGTTAAGCATGCGCATTGGTACGAAGGAGATACGATCATCTCCTCCATAGGACAAGGTTCCATGCAGGCCACACCCTTACAACTTGCTGTTGCGGTTGCAACACTGGCCAACCGAGGGCAACATTTTGCGCCCTATCTCTTGCTTGGCGAGCAAATACCAGGTCAAGCTTATCATCCTCAACCACCGGTGCCACTCGACAAAATACAACTCAAAAACAATGCTTATTGGGAACAGGTCATTGCAGGCATGCAAAATGTCACGCTTTCCCCTAACGGAACAGCTTATCGCGCTTTCATCAATAATCATGCTTATACGGTGGCCGCTAAAACAGGTACAGCGCAAGTTATTGCAAAGCATAACCATAATGGGGAAACAGAGAATCAAGACAACTTACCTGAAAAATTTCGCGATCATAATCTGTTTATCGCATTCGCGCCTGTTGATCATCCCACAATTGCGCTTGCTATTATTACTGAAAATAGCCACGTTGCCGCCATCGTGGCTAGAGATATCCTAGACAGCTATTTCAATGTACAAAGGCCTTCACCATGATATCATCCAATCGATCCCCTTCTGCCCTATACCACCCAAGCTATCTTTCCAGGGTGCTCGCTTTTTTGCAATATATTCACGTTGATTTTACTCTCTTGCTATTTATTAGCTTTATTTGCTGTGCCGGTTTAATTGTGCTTTATAGTGCAAGCAGCCAAAGCCTACCGATGATTGAAAACCAAGTAGGACATTATCTCGTTGGTTTTGGTATCATGCTCACGCTCGCGCAGATTTCACCTGTCTCTTTGCAGCGTACTGCACTGCCTATTTATTTGTTTGGATTCTCTTTACTTGTTGTTGTTTTACTCTTTGGGCACATTGGAAAAGGTGCGCAGCGCTGGCTTAACTTAGGCTTGGTACACATTCAGCCATCAGAAATCATGAAATTAGCCATTCCTATGTTACTTGCTTGGTATTACAGTAAAATACACCTCCCTATCACGACGCGATCACTATTGCTCGCCCTGCCCATCATTTTTATTCCTGCCTTCCTCACAGCCAAGCAACCAGATTTGGGAACTGCTATCGTTTTAACAATCGCAGGTGCAAGCGTTCTGTTTTTTGCCGGCCTGAGTAAACGCATTATGACAGCTGCTTTCACACTCCTGGCAGCTTGTATTCCATTTGCTTGGTATATACTGCATGATTATCAACGACAGCGGATACTCACTTTTCTAAACCCTGAGCGGGATCCCTTAGGCAAGGGGTACCACATCATTCAATCAAAGATCGCGATAGGTTCGGGTGGTATTTTTGGCAAAGGCTGGTTAAATGGCACACAATCTCACTTGCACTTTCTGCCAGAGCACACCACGGATTTTATCTTTGCTGTCTGCGGTGAAGAATTTGGTTTCCTTGGCGGTATTATTCTGATTACACTGTACATGCTTGTTTTCTTGAGGGGGCTATCTATCACGCTTCACGCACAAGACACCTTCTCTCGACTATTAGCAGGCAGTATTACATTTACTTTTTTTGTTTCTTTTTTTACCAATATTGGTATGGTAACTGGCATTTTACCTGTAGTCGGAATTCCGTTACCATTGATAAGCTACGGTGGTTCATCGATGATAACGCTCATGGCAAGTTTTGGGATTTTAATGTCTATACAAACGCATCGAAAATTAGTCACGGCATAGCCCAATAAAAATGGATGGCATAAACATGTTTAGATTTTTTGCTTCACTGATACTTTTTTTCTCACTGCTGTCTTCTGCTTATGCAGACGCTGCCTTTGTGAATCGACAAGATGTACATGATTTCATAGAACATATGGTTCATCGTTATCATTTCAAAAAATCAGAGCTAGTCGCTTTATTTAGTCAAGTGAAGATACGACCGCAGGTCATGCACCATATCAATAAACCGCTAGAGAAGGAATTCTGGCGAACTTACCAGATGCTTTTTGTGAATGAGTGGCGCATACAACACGGTGTGGAATACTGGCAGGCGCATGAAGCGACTTTAAACAGAGCAGAGCAGGTCTACGGTGTCCCTGCTGGGATTATTGTCGCTACGATTGGTATTGAAACGAAATACGGGCAAAAGATGGGAGAATATCGCGTCATTGATTCACTCTCTAATATTGCTTTTAGCAATTCTACGCGTAAAGATTTTTTCCAGAATGAGTTACAGGAATTTCTGTTATTGGTTCGTGAACAGCATCTTAATCCTTTAAAAATCATGGGCTCTTATGCTGGTGCTATTGGGCAACCACAGTTTATGCCCAGCAGTTATCGCCGCTACGCTGTGAAATTCTCACCAAGAGGCCCTATTGATCTTATACACAATGATGCAGACGTGATTGGCAGTGTTGCTAATTACTATAAAAGGCATGGTTGGAAGAAAGAGCAGCCTATTGCAGCGCCTGTGTTACTTTTGAGTAACCGTTACAGTTACCTTTTAGAACACAATAAAATTCAATTTCCGCTCACAGCGGGTGCGTTACCCAATTACGGTATTATTCCAAAAACAAAAATTGACCCCGATGATGCTGAGCTTCACGTGCAATTGGTTGCACTTGAGAGTCGCTATAACACGGAATACTGGGTTGGTTTCAATAACTTCAGTGTGATTAAACTTTATAACCCCAGTGATCTTTATGCGATGGCGGTTTATCAGTTGGCGTCTTATACACGAGCACTTCGGGATAAGTTAGATCATGCTTAACACTGGGTGGAAACGCCCGTCTGCGGGCACCTTTGAACGAAGATTTTTTGGAAAAACACTCACATACTACGTGTATGCTCGCATTTTTCCAAAAAATCTTCGTCCAAATCTGCCTCGCAGCCGAGCGTTTGATGTTTATGTGGTGGGACTACTTTTGTTAGTTGGTTCTTTATTCACCTTATCAGGTTGTTCGCATGTCCAGCAAGATGGCGCGCCCAATTTTTATGTTGATGAAAGAAAAGTGCCTGATGCTGTGCCTAAATGTGAACCTCTAGCGAAGTATGGTAATATGCGTAGTTATTACGCAAGAGGGAAGCGTTATTACGTTCTACGCTCGAGCAAAAATTACGAGGCGACGGGCACTGCATCTTGGTATGGTACGCGGTTTCATCGTGTACGCACATCCAGTGGTGAGCGTTATAATATGCTAGCGATGACAGCTGCGCATAAGACTTTGCCTTTACCAACGTATTTAGAAGTGACTAATTTAAAAAATGGTCGCAAGGTGATTGTGAAAGTGAACGACCGCGGCCCTTTTCACGGAAATCGCATTATTGATTTATCTTATGTTGCAGCCAAAAAGCTTCACATGATGGGGCACGGTACGACCGTCGTGCATATCAAAGCCATCGACCCTGCGACTTATCGAGAACATCTATGGTTTGGATCTAACAGACAACTCGCCCATCGTCACAAAAAAATCCCCCGCCACTTTGCCCGTAACTAGGTATCAGCGGTAATCATCTGAGAAGCTATTTTAAAATCGCTCACGCGCCTACGGCGCTTAACCGTGGGTGTGTTGCCATTACCCCGGCCTTCGGATTGCTACTACCCCGGCCTTCGGATTGCTACGCTTCGCTTCGCAATCCTCAGCCGGGGCTATAAAACTTGCGGCCGTAAACGGCCTGTCTTTATACATAAGTATTGTGATACTTCTAAAGCTAAGTTTCGCATGTCTTCTCCCTCCGGGGGCTTTGTTGAATAAATCGGAGATGGCCTAGGAGGCACTCGGTGTAACCGAGCCGCGACCGGCAGGGAGCGTCACTGTGCTATAGCTTTTAGCTGAAATTTCTTACTTTATGATATTAAGGTGCCATTTAATGGTAGAAATGTTGCATTGTTTTACACCAGCTTTTATCAGATTCATGCGACGCTCCCTGCCGGTCGTGGCTCGGTTACGCCATCTCCGATTTATTCAACAAAGCCCCCTCCGGGAGAAGATGCCCGACAGGGCAGATGAGGGGGTATCAATTCGTATGACATTGAATCCCACTATACTCCCTCATCCGGCCTGCATGCGGGGTTTAGCCTCAGAGGTGATCATTCAATAACAACGCAATCAGGTCGTTTACGACCGAAAGCTTTATAGCCCCAGGTAAGCGCGATAGCGCGCAGCCTGGGGTTAAATGCACCCACACAGATACAAGCACCGAAGGTGCGTGAGCAATTTTAAGATAGCCTCTCAATCAGCGCACTATTGCTAATAATCTCCACATTCGCGTCCAATAAACGCAAGGTAAGCATTTCATCCACGTTAACCCACCGCAGTTGCTGGCCTTCTCTAGGCGCTGGTTCTCCGATGTAATCAGTCACCTGCCAGACCTCGATGGAAACTGTTTTCTCAGGGTAAGTATGCTTGTGTTCAAGCATAAATGTCGCGGCACACACTTGAATACCTAGCTCTTCATCTAACTCGCGCTTTAAGGCTTCCTCTCCTGTTTCATTCAACTCAATTTTACCACCAGGAAATTCCCAATAACCAGAATACGGCTTATCTGGCGGCCTATCAGCCACCAGTAATTTATCACCTTTCTTTAAAATACCCACTGCAACACGAACCATCTCACACCTACTCTGGACTACCTTCTATTCGACCATGACATTGCTTATACTTCTTACCAGATTCGCATGGGCAAGGATCATTACGACCTATCTTAGACACTTCACGCATCACTGTTCGCGGCGCTGAGACTTCCTCTTCAACCACCACACCCTCACCGGCCAAGGCCGCAACACCTCCATGTTGATACGACATGGTTTTGCTACTGATCGCCTGACGATGCTGCGCCTCAAGTTGTTGCACTTCTTCCTCTACTCTCACTTCAAACTTACTCAACGCTGAAACCACATCCGTATTAATCTTATCAAGCAGCTGAGAAAACAGCTCAAACGATTCACGTTTATATTCTTGCTTAGGATTCTTTTGCGCATATCCGCGTAAGTGAATACCCTGTCGCAGATAATCCATCGCCGCCAAATGCTCGCGCCAATTCGTATCTAACATCTGCAACATGATGGCTTTTTGGAATTGATGTATAATCTTATCACCAACTTGCACTTTTTTAGCTTCAAAGGCCTCTTGAAAAGCTGAGAAAATACGTTCTCTCAGCTTTTCTTCATCTATTGCATCATCTTTTAGCCACTCCGCCAATGGCAGATTGAGATTAAACTGATTAGCAAGATGCAGCTCCAACCCGGGAATATCCCATTCCTCTTCCATGCTCTGTGGTGGTACATAAGCATCTATAGCAAGCGCTATCACTCTCACACTGATATCTGTAATCAGCGCATCAATATTATCAGCAACCAACACTTCATCGCGTTGACCATAAATCACCTTACGCTGCTCATTTGCCACATCATCATACTCAAGCAGCTGTTTACGCACATCAAAGTTATACGCTTCTACTTTACGTTGCGCGTTCTCTATACTTTTTGATAACAGTTTTGATTCTAACGCAACGCCCTTTTCCATCCCAATGCGCTGCATAATGGCATTCAATCGCTCACCACCAAAAATTCTTAATAAGTTATCTTGTAAGGAAAGGTAGAAACGCGATTTTCCTGGGTCACCCTGCCGACCAGAACGGCCTCGCAGCTGATTATCAATACGCCTAGACTCGTGACGTTCAGTGCCTAGCACATACAAGCCACCCGCTTGCACAACCTCTTCGTGACGCTTTTCCCACTCAGCACGATGCTTGATGACCTGTTCTTCCGAAGGATTATCTAACGCGTCTAGCTCCGCCTTTAAATTACCACCTAATACAATATCCGTACCACGGCCTGCCATGTTTGTTGCAATGGTGACCGTACCAGGACGACCAGCCTCTGCAATAATCTGCGCTTCTTTTTCATGGAACTTTGCATTCAACACTTGGTGTGGAATTTTTTCACGTGTTAACAATTGAGATAAATGTTCAGACGCCTCAATAGAGGTTGTCCCCACCAAGATAGGTTGGCGACTGGCATTTACCTGTTTGATATCCGCTAAAATAGCAGAGAATTTCTCTTCTGCAGACATATAAACAAAATCAGGGTGATCAGCACGCACCATTGTTTTATGCGTTGGAATAACTATCACTTCCAAGCCATAAATTTGTTGAAACTCATACGCTTCTGTATCAGCCGTCCCTGTCATACCAGCTAATTTTTGGTAGAGACGGAAATAATTCTGGAAAGTAATAGAAGCGAGTGTTTGATTCTCTTGATTGACTTTAACGCCCTCTTTTGCCTCAATTGCCTGATGCAACCCTTCCGACCAACGTCGACCCGGCATTGTGCGGCCGGTGTGTTCATCAACAATCACGACTTCACCTTCTTTCACAAGATACTCAACATCACGATGGAACAAGGCATGGGCGCGTAATGCAGCATAAATATGATGCATCAGCATGATATTATGCGCATCATACAAATTTTCATCTTGCTGAATGAGCCCAGCTTTTTGTAATAATTCCTCAACATGCTGATGACCTTCTTCACTCAAGAAGGCCTGTTTAGATTTTTCATCGATACTATAATCACCGGGAGATTCTTTATCAGCTTGTCGACGCAGCTGAGGGATAAGCGCATTGATCTTACGGTACAAGTCAACATTATCTTCAGCAGCGCCCGAGATAATCAGCGGCGTGCGCGCTTCATCAACCAAGATAGAATCGACTTCATCTATAATACCAAAATATAATCCACGCTGAACTTTTTGGTCTTTTTCGAAAACCATATTATCGCGCAAATAATCAAAACCAAATTCATTATTTGTGCCATATGTAATATCTGCCCGATACGCTTCTTGTTTACGCGCCGGTAACATACCATGCAAATTAACATCAACTGTTAACCCTAAAAAATCATACAGCGGACGCATCCACTCTGCATCGCGTTTCGCCAAATAATCGTTCACCGTGATAATATGTATATTTTTGCCGGTTAATGCATTTAAGTAAGCTGCCAAGGTAGACATCAGTGTTTTACCTTCACCTGTGCGCATCTCCGCAATATTACCGGTATGCATGACCATGCCGCCGATGAGCTGCACATCAAAGTGACGCATACCAAGAGACCGCTTCGAGGCCTCACGCACCACAGCAAAAACTTCAGGCAGTAGCTCCTCTAATGTTTTACCAGCGGCAACCTGTTCCTTAAATTCGACTGTCTTAGCCCGTAATTGCGCATCAGACAAAGGGGAAATACTTGCCTCTAATGCATTAATTTTATCAACCGTTTTCCACATGCGCCGTAACACACGTTGATTGCGACTACCTAACACATTTGTAAAAATACGATTTAGCATGCGATACCATCTTTAATTAAGGAAAAATAAGTACTATCTGGCTTTCCCATCACCAGGAAGTGCCAGAACCGAAAAATTAAGGTATCATCTCATATTTAGGCCAATCTGAAAACAAGTTCAGAGGTATGATTTTGACAACAACGCTCCCGCCACAAGCAAATGCCTTTTTACAGACCAGTCATCAGGAATTAGGGCAACTTTTTATTAAAATAAAGAAAATACAAGCACTTAATAAACGCTTTCAACTTTACTTAGACAACACACTTGCTCCCCACTGCGAGATTGCACATATTGTAGACACAACACTGATACTCATCGCAGCAAATGCTGCTGTTGCGACACAAATACGGTACCAGTCTGCTGAATTGATAAATAAATGTAAAAAAGACCCTTTGTTTCGGCATATTACCCATATTGCGTGCAAGGTCAGCCCCTTTAGCAAACACATCACCCTGCGTAAAAACGGCTCCCCCGCAACAAAAATGTCGCCCCTCTCAGCAGAGACCTCACGGATTGTTCAAAGCATTGCGGCGTCTATTCAAGACCCCAAAATAAGGGAGGTTTTGTTAAGGATTGCCGGGAATACGTAGGACTCTAGGCGTCTGCGAACAGGGACTTCATGTAAAAGATGGGCGAGTCCACCTCATTATCTTCAAACGTCACAAACTCCCAAGCATCACGCTGCGCCAGTAATTCACGCAGCAGTTTGTTATTCAACGCATGGCCTGACTTAAATCCTGTAAACGCACCAATGAGACTGGAGCCCAATAAATACAAATCACCAATTGCATCTAAAATTTTATGCCGAACAAACTCGTTTTCGTAGCGCAACCCATCTTCATTGAGCACCTTAAATTCATCAATCGCAATGGCGTTATGTAGACTTGCGCCCCTCGCTAAGTTCATGGATTGTAATCTTTCAAAATCCTTCATGAACCCAAAGGTACGCGCCCGACTCACTTCCTTAATATAAGAAAGACTGGAAAAATCCAGTACAGCTGTCTTTGTATGGGCTTTAAAAATAGGGTGATCGAAATCTACGGTGAAAGTCACTTTAAAACCATCAAATGGTTCAAAACATGCCCATTTATCACCATCTTTGACTTTCACCTTCTTTTTAATACGTATGAACCGCTTAGGCGCTGCCTGTTCTTCAACACCAGCAGACTGCAATAAGAACACAAAAGGCCCTGCGCTCCCATCCATAATGGGAATCTCAGAAGCTGATACATCCACATAAGCATTATCTATGCCAAAGCCTGCAAAAGCAGACAATAAATGCTCTACAGTGGCCACACGCGTCGTGCCTTTCATCAACGTGGTCGAAAGTCGGGTATCACCCACATATTCAGCCAAAGCAGGGATTTCAACAGCGGAAGGTTCGCCAAGCGAGTCCATCTGTCTGACGAAAATAATACCCGTATCCACAGGAGCCGGGCGCAACACAATTTTTGCCTGTTCACCACCATGCAAGGTTGTACCCACTGCACTGATGACATTTTTAAGCGTACGTTGTCTAATCATTCCTTGGTTCTAATCTTTCTAAAGTGACATTCATCAATACTACCACAAAAGCCACTTTAGGCAAATTGATTATAATATAAACAATTCACCTGATTAGCAACTTCCACCAAATTAATTTCTGTTAAGATAAAGCATTACATTAAAATATTCAAGTTATCCTTCAACTTCATCCGGCACCTCTTCCTTGCGCCGCAAGAAAGCAGGGATATCTAAATAATCCATCTCATGCTGCATCTCAGCAGGCGAAGAAGCAAATTGTGCTTGTTGAGGCTGCGCGACCGACTGTTGCTGCAAAGATGACGGCACAGATAAATTTGGTTGGCGCCGCATAATAGCCGGTTTATCCAACTCCAGATAGTCAACTTGCGCTTCCGGCACCTTCATATGCTCAACCATTGGAATTTTAAAAGCCGTTGCTGCTTGCCGACGACCCAAACCTGTCACAATCACAGTCACACGCACTTCGTCGCGTAATTCTGTATCAATAACAGTACCCACAACCACTGTTGCACTCTCAGAGGTAATCGCTTTCATCACCTCACCCACTTCTTCAAACTCACCGATAGAAAGATCTAAGCCTGCCGTGATATTAACCAACACACCCTTGGCACCACTTAAATCCACATCTTCCAGCAATGGACTTGCAATCGCCGCTTCTGCCGCCAATCTTGCACGATTATCGCCAGACGCCGTACCTGTCCCCATCATCGCCATGCCCATTTCGGACATCACTGTGCGAACATCCGCAAAATCCACGTTGATCAAACCAGGACGCGTAATTAACTCTGCAATACCTTGAACAGCACCCCGTAACACATCATTTGCTGCTTTGAAAGCATTGATGAGCGTGACATTTTTGCCTAATACAGTCAGTAATTTATTGTTAGGAATCGTAATAAGAGAATCAACATACTGAGAAAGATTAGCAATACCCTGCTCCGCCGTTTGTAAGCGCATTTTACCTTCAAACGAAAAAGGCTTAGTCGTCACAGCGACCGTTAAAATACCCATTTCTTTTGCAACTTGCGCAAAAACAGGCGCAGCACCTGTACCTGTACCACCCCCCATCCCCGCTGCTAAAAAAACCATATCTGCACCGGTTAAAACAACCCGTATTTTCTCTCTATCTTCTTCTGCAGCGCGACGACCCACTTCAGGATCTGCCCCTGCGCCTAAACCACGTGTAATTGTCTCACCTAATTGAATGATTGTGTCAGCTGATGAACGCGTTAAAGCTTGCGAATCTGTATTCGCACAGATAAATTCTACACCTTCAATATGACTGGCCATCATATTTTCAATCGCATTGCCGCCACCACCACCAATACCAACGACCTTAATCACCGCGTTTTGACGGCATGTATCTAATAATTCAAACGTTACACCACTCATGACAGCACCTCTTAATCATTCTTAAAAATTACCCTGAAACCAGCTTTTCATTTTCGCCCACAAGCTATTCATCGTCGCTGGTTGATCGACAACACTACCTAACTGGCTTTGCCGCTGCTGCAACGCATACATGAGCAGACCAATACCCGTTGCATACGTCGGGTTATGTATAATGTCAGACAGTCCTGTCACACGATCAGGGACGCCAATACGTACTGGCATTTTAAATATCCGTTCTGCTAATTCTTGCGCACCCGCAATCTTAGAGGCACCGCCCGTTAATACGATACCTGCTGCAATAAATTTTTCTAAACCGCTACGCTTTAATTCATTCAGCGCCAAAGTAAATAGCTCTTCATACCGTGCTTCTATTACCTCTGTCAGCACCATTCTGGATAAAGAACGGACAGCGCGATCACCCACTGTAGCCACTTCAATCATTTCACTGGGATCAACGAGGTCTTGCGAAGCACAACCATATTTAATTTTCACCACTTCTGCATTGCGCGTTGGTGTGCGTAAGGCAATGGCGACATCATTCGTTACCTGATCACCCGCAATGGGTATCACGGCTGTATGGCGAATCACACCATCTGTATAAATGGCGATATCACTTGTTCCGCCACCAATATCAATCATACAAACGCCTAATTCTTTCTCATCTTCATTTAAAACGGAATAACTCGAGGCAAATTGTTCCAATACAATATCAGTCGCATCCAAACCACAACGTTTCATACATTTCACAATATTTTGCGCAGCACTGACCGCTCCCGTAACAACCAATACTTTAGCTTCTAATCGCACGCCCGACATACCAAGTGGCTCTCGAATAGCATCTTGACCATCAATCACATATTCCTGTGGCAAGACATGTATTACCTTATCGCCCGGCGGTATAGCAATTGCCTGGGCAGCTTCTATCACCCTGTCAATATCATTCTGTGAAACCTCTCGATTACGAATAGCAACAATACCATCCGACTTCACACTATGAATATGGCTACCTGCAATACCCGCAAAAGCGGAGAAAATCTCGCATCCAGCCATTTCTTCTGCGGCCTCAACAGAGCGCTGTATCGATTGGACGGTAGAATCAACATTTACCACCACCCCTTTCTTCAAACCCTGCGAAGGGTGAGACCCCAAGCCAATCACATTTAATTTACCGTCTTGGCCAGGTTCGGCTACCAATGTCACCACTTTTGAGGTACCAATATCAATAGCAAATAACAAATTATTCGTCGGCTTATTCGATGCCATGTTCTTTTTTCCACCTTACTGCAATGCCATTAGGATAACGCAAATCCACATACTCTATCTCGCCCACGCGCTCCCCAATCATCTTGGGATAGACACGGACAAGCTGACGCATACGCGCCAGTACCTCTTTATGTCCCATTTCTATAAACACCCCATTATCCAATCTTACTCTTAAAGAAAGATAAGGTGTCAACTCCAAATAAGAAATCTTAGCATGTAATGGAACTAATAAGCGATTAATGTCGTTAAAATAATGCAACATTAATAGCTGCTTACCAACAGGACCCACAAAAGCAGGCAAAGTATCTGGGTAACTTTTTGTTTCTGGAGAAAAAAATTCTCCATCAGATGCCAATAAAATTTGGGAGCCTCGTTGCATGCGTTGCATCCAGCGCGCAACAGCCTGCTTCTCTATCATTACAATCTGGAGCTGGTCTGGCCAAATACGTTTAACGTAAATGTCCCCTATCCAGGCTATCTGTAACAAATGATCACGAATGGCATCCACATTGACGGCAAAAAACCCCTCCCCTACCATGTGCTGTACCGCTTCTTTTAATTCTTGTTGGTTTACCCTATGCGCACCATACACACGCACCGTTCGAATAGGGAAAGTATAAGAGAGTTTACATTCATTTACTACTAATAATCCAATAGATAAGAAGCTTATGAGAAAAATAACTTTAAGTATAGAGAAATATCTACTCACCAGAAAATGCCTTACCCATAATACAAACTTCTGTTTTTAGGCAAATACCCGTTCTTTCCAACACAATCTCCGCAACTTCTAAAATCAACTTTTCAATATGGGTCGCTGTGCCTTGGCCTTCATTGATAATGAAATTAGCGTGTTTATGCGACACAGAAGCCTGCCCAATTGTCTTACCTTTCAATCCACAAGACTCTATCAAACGCCCGGCATGATTTCCTGGCGGGTTACGAAAAACAGAGCCACAATTTGCCGTCCCTGTTGGCTGTGTTAAGTTACGTTTTTCCAATAGGTTACGTATATCATTTAAAGATTTTTCTTTATCTCCCGCCTGCAATGCAAAATGCCCAGCAACAAACCATTCATCTGGCTGACCAATAACATGCCTATATCCAATTTCAAAGTCGGATGGTAGCCGTATTTTGATTTCGCCAGCACGATTAATTGTCTCAACAGCAGAGACATACTGCCACGTCTCTCCATTGAAACACCCTGCATTCATAGCCAAAGCACCGCCTACTGTACCAGGAATACCGGCCATAAACTCAAGGCCTGCCAATCGCGCGCGCGCGCTGTAACGCGCCAGCTGACCAGCTGAAACACCCGCTCCTGAACGAATATGCGTTGCGTCAATGTTTGCCAAGTCCATGAGCGCACCTTGGGTAATAATCACAAAACCCCCAATGCCGCCATCACGCACCAGTGTATTACTTCCCAACCCTAACCAGGTCACAGGCATTTCGACTGGGACATAAGGTAAAACACGAGATAAATCTTCTAAATCTTTGGGTATATAAAGAAATTCAGCAGGGCCGCCTGCGCGCCAAGAGGTATAATGCGACAAAGACTCATTTTTGAGTAATTGACCTTTCGCTATCTGTTCTAACGCACCTAAGTCACCCATATCAATTTTTCACAACCTCTTTCAATGCACTTGCCGCCAGCTGTAGCGCAATGGCGCCAATATTACCCGCGCCCTGCATAAGCAGAATATCACCATCTTGCAAGGTTTGCGCCAGTACTGTTGGCAACATCTGATGATCCTTAACGAAAACAGGCGATAAACGCCCACCCTGCTTGATAGCATCAGCTAAAGAAGCACCATCTGCACCAGCAATCACAGACTCACCAGCCGAATACACATCAAGTAATATCAATCTATCAGGCAGCGACAATACCTCGCAAAAATCATTAAACAAATCACGTGTACGCGTGTAACGATGCGGCTGATAAACCATCACGATTCGCTGATGAGGCCAACTCTCTCTTGCCGCCTGTAGCGTTGCAGCAACCTCCCGCGGGTGATGGCCGTAATCATCCACCAGGGTCGCATACCCACCTGCCTGAACAGGAAACTGGCCCAATATCTGAAACCGTCTATCAACACCCGCAAAGTGTGACAATGCTTCTACAATCTTGGTATCCTGCACCTTCAACTCAGAAGCAACAGCAATGGCAGCCAACGCATTCAATACATTGTGACGCCCCGGTAAATTCAGCGTCACAGAAAGCGGCGGCAGCCCTTTTGGGCGTTCAACAACAAATTTTGTTTGCATACCAGATTGCACATAATGCGACGTTCTAAAATCAGCATCTGGATGCATACCATAAGTCACAATAGGCCTGGACAGGCACGGCATAATCTCTCGCACAACCGGATCATCCATACACAGCACCGCCAACCCATAGAAAGGCAAACGATGTATAAACTCAATAAATGTTTTTTTAAGCTCAGCAAAATCGCCATGGTAAGTTTCCATGTGATCTTGATCAATGTTAGTTATAATTGAAATCATTGGCTTAAGGAATAAAAATGAAGCATCACTTTCATCTGCTTCTGCAACCAAGTAGTGACCCTGCCCCAAACGTGCATTACTGCCCACGCTATTCAATCTACCACCAATCACGAACGTTGGGTCTAACGCTGCTTCTGCTAAAATACAGGTGACTAAGCTCGTCGTTGTCGTTTTGCCATGCGTACCCGCAACAGCCACGCCATAGCGAAATCGCATTAACTCACCTAGCATTTCAGCTCTAGGCACCACAGGAATACGAAGACGACGCGCAGCTTCAAATTCTGGGTTCGTCTTATCTACTGCTGATGAACGCACAATCACATCAGCACCCTGAATATGCTCAGCTGCATGCCCCTGATAGATCGTTGCACCCATCACTCTTAGCCACTGCGTCAATGCATTATCAGATAAATCAGAACCAGATACACGATAACCCTGACGTAACAATACTTCGGCAATACCTGCCATCCCTGCGCCACCAATACCCACAAAGTGAATATGCTTGATGTGCCCCATCTCTAACATCCAACTCAAAGGAATACCTCCTGACAAGCTTTAACTACCGCATTGACGGCCTCTGTACGACGCAATTGATAAGCCGCCATTGCCATTGCATGGCGTTTCGCGGGTGATTGCGCCAACTGCTGAATCATTTCCGCTAAAGAGGCTGCTGTCAATCCTGATTGTGGCACACAAAACGCTGCCTGATGCGATACCAAGAATTGCGCATTTGCTGTTTGATGATCACCTGCCGCATAAGGAAAAGGAATGAGAATCGCGCCGAGCCCCGCTGCACATAGCTCAGCGACAGTGAGCGCACCAGCCCGACAAATCACAAAATCAGCCCACGCATAAGCGCCCGCCATATCTTTAATAAATGGCTTTAAGTTAACGCTTAATCCTATTGATTCATAATGTTTTTTTGATTCTTCGAAATGCTTGTCGCCTGTTTGATGCAACACTTCTGGCCTGACATCTGCCGGCATCTGATACAGTGCATCTGCAACAACTTTATTGAGTGCTGTGGCACCCAAACTCCCCCCCAACACCAGCAATCGGAATGGGCGATCAGACTGAAAGCGCTCAACAGGCGCGGGCAATGCGGCAATCTCTTGCCTGACGGGGTTACCAATAAAGTTCACCTTGGTGGCAGGTCTAAAAGCAGTGGGAAATCCTGCTAGCACACGTTTTGAAAAATAAGAGAGTATTTTGTTTGTCAGCCCCGCGATGGCATTCTGCTCATGTATGATCAAAGTTCGACCACTTAACCAGCTCGCAATCCCGCCTGGACCACTGGCAAAACCACCCATGCCGATCACCACGTCTGGTTTAATTTTTTGCATCACACGCAAAGACTGCCATAAGGCTCTCAGAAGTTGAAAAGGCGCTTTCAAAAGAGAACCCGCACCTTTACCCCTTAAACCAGTGACCGAGATAAGATGCAGATTGATGCCAGCCTCTGGCACTAATTTTGCTTCCAACCCACGAGCAGTACCTAACCAATGAACCTCAAGCTGATTTTTGCGTAATTCTTCAGCAACAGCAAGCCCGGGAAAAACGTGCCCGCCTGTACCGCCCGCCATAATCAAAATTCGCTTCAGCTTCTTCATGCTAATTCCTCTCTTGCGAGGAGTATAACATCAGATCATGAGAGGATCATCAAGCAGAAGCGGCGTTGTTGAATAAATCGAAAATGCTCTGTGAGGCACTCGGTGTAACCGAGCCGCGACCATAAGGGAGCGTCGCAGTAAAGCGCAGTGACGCTCCCTTACGGTCGCGGCTCGGTAACGTCATTTCCGATTTATTCAACAACGCCAGCAGAAGCGGGAGCACAGGAAATCAGAGAAATTCAGCCAACATAGTAGAATTATCAACAGACCCTAAGCGATTTTCATGATCAATACGCAGCAATAGGGCGATGACGATGCAATTAATGAGCACGCTGCTGCCCCCATAACTCATCAGAGGCAAGGTCAGACCCTTTGTTGGCAGCAAGCCTGAATTAACGCCCATACTGACAGTAAACTGTATCGCTATCCACAACCCTAGCCCATAAGCTAAGTAACCCGCAAAATGCCTATTGAGCCGCTGAGCCTGCCGCGCGATACCAAATACACGAAACACCAAGAATAAAAACAGCCCCATGATAAACAACATGCCAACCAGTCCCAACTCCTCAGCAATCACAGCGAATAAAAAATCAGTATGCGCCTCAGGCAAATAGAACATTTTCTGAATACTCTTTCCCAACCCAGCACCAAACCAGCCACCCCTACCGAATGCAATGAGGGATTGCGTCAATTGGTAACCTGTATCAAAAGGGCGCGCCCAAGGATTCAAAAAGGTTGTTAATCGCGCCAAACGATAAGGCGCAGACACGGCAATCACTGCCATCACACCCACAACGCTCGTCATGAGTACAGTAAAATGCCGCAACCGCATCCCTGCTAAAAACATCATCCCCAGTGTTGTTGCCGTCACAACAACAGTGGAACCAAAATCAGGCTCCTTCAATAACAGCAAAGCAATGATCGCCAGCACAACCAGTGGCTTAATAAAACCACTGAGTTGCTTTTTAATCTCGCTATTACGTCTAACTAAATAACCCGCCATAAAAATAACGATTGTTAATTTTGTCAACTCAGATACTTGGAAGCTTAAAGGACCATAACCAATCCATCGCGCACTACCATTAATGCTGTGCCCTAACCCAGGAATCAAGACAAGCGCTAAGGCCATCATTGTCCCTAACATCAGCAGGCCGCCTGATTTTTCCCAATAATCCGTATGAATTCGCACAACTACCGCACCCAACAAAACGCCTAATGTTAAATAAACAAGCTGCTTAAAAAGAAAATAAAAAGGTTGGTGCATAAGTTTATCTGAAATCACAATAGAAGCAGATGTCATCATTAACAAACCAATACACGTGATACTAAACACCGTCAAAATAAACCATTTATCATAGCGTGCGGGCGGATAACGTAACTGACTTGCTGAATAAGAACGCATATTATAATCTCTCTACAATTTGCATAAAAACATCACCACGATGCTCAAAATTCTTAAACATATCAAAACTCGCACAAGCAGGTGAAAGCAAGACGCTATCGCCAGGTTGTGCAGCATGTTGCGCCAGCACAACAGCTTCATCCATACTGTTAGCACAAGAAAAATCTATTTGATCTGCCAACAAATGAGAAAATAGCGTCGTTGTTTCACCAATCAACACCACATGACGCGCATATTGTTTTAACAGTGGAACCAACGCGCTAAAATCAGCCCCCTTGCCTACACCACCTAAGATTAAAATCAATTTACCACTGATTTCACTACCCAGACCCATCATGGCCGCCTCGGTCGCACCAACATTGGTTCCTTTAGAGTCATTATACCAACGCACAGCTTCTTTTTCTCTTACAAATTGGCAGCGATGTTTCAACCCTTTAAATTCACGCAAGACCTCTAGCATTGACTCGAATGATAATCCATAAGCATAGCCAATCGCTAAGGCAGCGAGCGCATTTGCTTGATAATGTTTACCTATGATTGGTAGTGCTTGCGTTGGCAGCAAGGCACGATCTTCGTATCCTAAATACATTGTACCATTTTTCTTAATCAACCCAAATGTACGAGAACCCGTTCCTTGCACACTAAAATAAAATTTCTGAGAAGAGGTTGTTTCTGTTAAGGGGTCATCCTTATTACAAACAACAATGTCGGCGTGTTCATAAATACGATGCTTCGCTTTTTGGTAATCTTCAAAAGTAGCATAGCGATCCATATGATCCGGTGTCACATTCAACACCGTTGCAACACGTGGCTTTAAAGAATACGTTGTTTCTAACTGAAAACTTGATAATTCTAATACAAAAGGAGATCCTTCCTCAGAAAGCAAATCTAAAATCGGCACGCCTAAGTTACCGCCAACGCGCACATCATACCCTGCTGCTTTAGCCATTTCCCCTACTAAGGTTGTGACTGTACTCTTCGCATTTGTACCCGTAATAGCAATCACAGGTGCCTGTACGTTTTGCGCAAATAATTCAATATCACCTAACACTGGTTTACCATGCTGCAGTTGCGTCGCGATTAAAGGATCAGACAAGGGCAACCCTGGACTGACAATAATACGTGATGCTTGCGATAAGAGAATAGGGTCTAATGCGCCTAAGGAAACCAATACATCTGGAAAATCACGCTGCAATAGCGCTAATTGCGGCGGCTCAGCGCGCGTATCCGTGACAGCAACAGTATATCCTTTCGCTTTCAAATACCGAACACAAGACAGTCCCGTCACACCTAAACCCACAACAACTTGTAAATCTTGCATATACCATCACATCCTAATCGTTATCGTTATCTTAATTTTAACGTTGCCAGTCCGCACAATACCAGCATCAAAGTAATAATCCAAAAACGCACAATAATACGCGGTTCTGGCCACCCTTTTAATTCAAAATGGTGATGAATGGGTGCCATTTTAAAAATACGCTTACCTGTTAATTTAAAAGAACCCACTTGTAAAATCACAGAAACTGTCTCTAATACAAAAATACCGCTCATAAAAAAGAACACAATTTCTTGACGCACAATCACAGCAATCACACCCAAAGCAGCGCCAATGGCAAGCGATCCGACATCACCCATAAAAACTTGAGCAGGATAGGTATTAAACCAAAGGAATCCGAGACCGGCACCAGCAAGCCCCGCGCAAAACACGACCACTTCACCCGCCCCCGGCACATAAGGGATTGCCAAATACGCGGCATAATGCACATTACCCGCTGCATAAGCAAAAACGGCCAATGCACCGCTTATCATCACAGCAGGCATCGTAGCAAGTCCATCTAAGCCGTCTGTTAAGTTAACAGCATTGCTTGACCCAACAATCACAAAATACGTCAGCATCACAAAGAAAACAGGCCCCATTGTGATCGCCATATTTTTAAAAAAAGGTAAGACAAGCTGGGTTTCTGCTGGTGATTTTGCAGTGAAATATAAGAATAACGCTGCCGCCAACCCCAATAATGACTGAAAAAAATATTTTTGACGTGCAGGCATGCCCTTGCTGTGCTTTAGAACCAATTTACGATAATCATCAACATAACCAATTGCACCAAATCCCGTTGTCACAAACAATACCAACCATATATAACGATTTGTTAAATCACTCCACAACAATGTGCTAACGATCAATGAGATTAAAATAAGCATCCCACCCATCGTAGGTGTGCCTGCCTTACTAAAATGACTTTTCGGCCCATCATCTCGCACAACCTGACCAACGCGGTGTGTACTGAGTTGCCGAATAATCTGAGGTCCTAACACAAGCGTCAACACCCAAGCCGTTAACGTTGCTAAAATACCACGCAAAGTCAAATAAGAAAATGCGTGAAAAAAATGAAAATAATTCTCTAACCATAAACTTAAACCCAACAACATACAGTCTCCCTTAGCTTTTTATTGAATTTCTCCTGCATTTTTCTCTGATCTCTCTTACCGCCAAAGCTTCCTTCGCTTTTTCAACATCATCAAAAGGAAATTTTTCATCTCCTATCTGTTGATAGTGTTCTGCCCCTTTTCCTGCAATGAGAATGCAATCTTGCTCTGTTGCAGCTTCTATACTCTCGCAAATAGCACGAGAGCGATCTAACGCAATCACTATTTTTTCAGGTTTTTTAAACCCTTGAAAAATATCTTTTACAATTTCCTCTGGTTTTTCATGCCTGGGATTATCATTCGTTACAATCACAAGATCTGCCAATGCCTCAGCGATACTGCCCATGATAGGTCGCTTGGTACGATCGCGATCACCACCACAGCCAAACACACAGATTAATCGCCCTTTTGTATGCGAGCGCAGCACCTGCAACACTTTCTCTAAAGCATCTGGTTTATGCGCATAGTCTACAATCACGAGCGGATGCCCCTCACCCCCAACTGCTTGCATACGTCCCGGCACTGCTTTTAACTGCGCAAGCTGACGCATCACCTCTTTAAAAGGAATGCCTAATGCACCCAGCACCCCAAGCACACCCAAAGCATTACTGAGATTAAAGAGACCCAGCAAAGGCAATCGCAACGTATCACTGCCCCACGGCGTACAGACTGTCGCCTGCACACCTTTGTCTGTTAGCAAAATATCATGTGCATAGATATCTGCTGTGGATAAAGCAGTACTGTATGTCAATGCAGGCTTCGCTAATGTGCGTATCCACGCTGCACCATACGCATCATCTATATTGATCACACGATGCTTCAAGGGAAAATCTGTAAAAAAACGCCGCTTAACTGATGCGTAAGTATCCATGTCACCGTGATAGTCTAAATGATCTTGACTGAGGTTGGTGAATAACCCAACTTCGAATGACGTACCCGATACCCTACCTTGATCAATACCATGAGAAGAAACTTCTACCGCTGCCGCTTTTGCACCATCGCGCACAAATGTTGATAAGAGATATTGTAAATCAATAGATTCAGGCGTCGTTAAACCAACCTCTCCTAAGGCACCATAAAGACCACTCCCTAAAGTTCCCACAATACCACAACGTTGGCCTACCCCCTCTAAACATTGCGCGATAAATTGCGTACAAGATGTTTTACCGCTGGTACCTGTGACACCAATAACTTGCAATTTTTCAGCAGGGTAATCATAAAAATAAGCAGCAAGGGAGCCTAATTTCTGTCGTAACTGAGGAACAGCGAGTATTGGCACGGGTTCCTGGTCATACGTTGAAACCTCATCTTCTCGTAAAACAGCAACGGCACCATGTGCTATTGCCTCATCGATATATCGTTTGCCACTGCATGTTGCGCCTTGTAATGCGATAAATAAATCGCCTTCCTTCACATGCTGGCTATTCAATGACAAACCCTTCACATCAACATCCCTTGCTGACGGAATACTCTGTATGTCTGCCAATAAGCGAGATAACAACATGCTACACTTTCTCCGATGGATCTGTGGTAGGCGGCGCATCAGGTGACACATCCAACAAACGCAAGGTGCTCTCCATGATTTTCTCAAAAACAGGACCTGACACCTGCCCGCCATAATAATTTTTTCCACGTGGATCACGAATCACAACGGCCACCACGATGCGTGGGTTTGATAGGGGCGCAATACCCACAAAAGAGGAAATATAGCGATGTTTTTCGTAACCACCATGATCACTTGCTATCACAGCTGTGCCTGTTTTGCCTGCCACACGATAGCCAGGCACACTCGCAAGCTCTCCTGTCCCCCCTTTTGTGACAACAGATTCGAGTAAAAGCAGCATTTGCTGCGCAATGCGGGGATCCATCACACGCTCTCTTGTTGGCGGCGTATCGAGTTTAAGCAAAGAAACAGGTATCTTCTCTCCCCCATTTGCAAACACAGCATAAGCACTTGCTAATTGCAGCGGCGTCACTGACACACCATAACCAAAAGCAAGTGTCGCTAAGGTAAATGCCCCCCACGGACTATGTCTTACCAACACACCATTTTGCTCACCGGGAAAACCAATCCCCGTTGGTTGTGAAAAACCAACGTGATGTAAGAGTTCCCACAACTGATCTGGCGGTAAACTTAAAATCATTTTGGTAACACCAACGTTACTTGAAATTTGCATGATTCTGGTGACCGTCATTGGGCCTTTCTCATGTTCGTCTTTTACAATATTACGCCCCACACGAAGCCAACCAGGATACGTGTCAATGATGGTATCTGGTTTAAATTTCCCACTCGCCAATGCTGTTGCAACACTGAAAGCTTTCATCGTTGAACCTGGCTCAAACAAATCTGTCACCGCGCGATTACGGAAATTATCGCTTTTTACGCCTTTACGATTATTGGGGTTAAAAGAAGGCTGATTCACCATTGCTAAAATTTCACCTGTTTTAGCATCCAGTACAATTGCTGAACCTGAAACAGCGTGATTTTGCATCACACCCGCAAGCAACTCTCGATAAGCGAGATATTGAATTCTTCTATCGATACTCAGCACCAAATCATGGCCTGGTTTCTGGTCTTGAATCGTTTGCACATCTGAGATAACTCTCCCCAAACGATCTTTTATCACCCACTTTTCGCCAGCTTCACCTAATAACCATTGGTTATATCCCAGTTCTAGGCCTTCCTGACCTTGATCATCGACATTGGTAAAACCAACGATATGTCCAGCGACTTCGCCTTCTGGGTAATAGCGCCTATACTCTTGCTGCAAGTAAACCCCAGGCATTTTCAGCATTTTCACTTTATTTGCAATTTCAGGCGACAACGAACGCTTGAGATAAACGAATTCGCGCTTTTTTTTCTGGTACCGTACTACGGTTTCAGTAATCTCTTTAGGTTTCAGATCTAATAGGCGCGCCAGTGCAACCGCATTATTTTGCACAGAGACAAATTCTTGCGGATTCACCCAAACAGAATACACCGCTGTACTAACGGCAAGCGGAAAACCATTGCGGTCTACAATCATGCCCCTAAAGCCGTGCGTACTCACCAACCGCAACACACGCTCATCGCCTTGGTGACGTAAAAAATGCTGATTCAGAACGGCCAGATAAAAGACACGCCCTGCCAATCCCAAGACGATCATGCTAATAAAAATTAACACAGCGTAAAAACGCCACGTCATGAACGTTGGTTGATTTTTGTTCATCATGATGAGCACTTACTCGTGGATAACAACTACCGATTTATGATCTGGAATCACCATTCCTAACTTATTTTCCGCTATTTGTTGTACGCGGGCTTGCATGATCCATGTGCTACGCTCCAATAGTAATTGGCCTTGTTGCACATGTAAATGATCTTTTTCAACCAAGCAATGCTCATAATTTGCATGTAGCACACGCGTGACCTGCGTGAAGTAGATAATACCAAATGCCGATAACAAAATACTCAATGCCAACAACGAAGGAAGCACTTGTTGACGCGCAAAGAAATAATGCCTCACCCAGTGAAAAGACCATACATTTTGATGTACTAAACGTCCTGCGGCATTCATGGCAATTCCTCCGAGAACACTTTCTCAGCAACACGTAAAACAGCACTACGTGAACGAGGATTGCGGTCAATTTCCTCTTTCGTTGGTTTAATCGGATTACAAAGCACTTTTAATGTACGCTTCGAAACAGTTTTTTTAATGGGTAACTTTCTGGGTAACGCATCTTCTTTATCACGTTCTTTCATAAATCGCTTCACAATACCATCTTCCAACGAATGAAAACTAATCACTAATAATCGACCACCGACCACCAACGCCTCTTTAGCCTGCACCAAGCCTTTCTCTAGATCACCTAGTTCATCATTAATCGCAATGCGTATCGCTTGGAAACTACGCGTTGCAGGATGTCTTTCCTGTTTTGTTTTAGGTTGCGCATATTTAATAATATCTGCCAGCTGCGTTGTTGTTGTAATAGGCGCCTTCAACCGAGACGCTACAATAGCACGCGCAATTCTGCGAGAAAACCTTTCTTCGCCATACTGCCATAACACATCTGCCAACGCTTTTTCATCAACGGTCGCTAACCAACGCATTGCATCTTGACCTTTGGTCGTATCCATACGCATGTCTAAAGCCCCCTCTCGAGAAAAACTAAAACCCCGCATTGGATTATCTAACTGTGGCGAAGATACGCCTAAGTCAAACAGAATACCGTGTACTTGACCACAAGCATCCCTCTCCTTCAAACAGTCAGCCATGCCTGCAAAAGAAGCATGGAAAATGCTAAACCGCTTATCTTTTATAAAATGTACGTTTGCGTAATTCACGGCTTCAGGATCTTTATCAAAGGCGATCAACCGACCTGCCTCGCTTAATTCTTCTAAGATCGCCTTAGCGTGACTACCTCTACCAAAAGTTGCATCAATATACAGGCCATCTCTATCCGTAATCAGCATAGAGATCGTCTCTTTTAACAAAACCGGAATATGTGTATGACATCTTTCATTCATTAGCGTTGCTACCTACATCATAATGAAATAGATTCGACCTCGTTTGGCAGTTGTGTATGAGATTCCTCTTCCAACCAACGACCACGACAAGCTTCCCAATGTGCTTCATTCCATAATTCAAACTTTTTGCCCTGCCCTACCAATACGGCACGCTTCTCTAAGCCCGCATATTCTCGTAACAAAGGAGGTAACAAAAAACGACCTTGAGTATCCATCTCCACATCTGTCGCGTGTCCAATCAGCAAACGTTGAATACGTCGTGCTGCTGAATTAAAACTGGGTAATCCTGCCAATTTTCTTTCTATCTCTTCCCATTCTATTGATGGGTAAAGTAACAAACAACGCTCTTCTGTATCTATTGTTAACACAATACCGCTATCGCGCAGATGCTCTCGGTACCGGGTCGGCATCACGATTCTGCCTTTTTCATCAATATTGACCCCGTTAATACCACGAAACACTGCACTACCCTCCGAATCCAGCTCACTCTAACGTACCGTGAGATAAAAATGTTGAGACTGGTAAGTTTCAATATACCACAATTCTCCACAAGAAAACCACTTTTCACCACTTTATTCCACTTAATGTCAAAAAATAACTGGAACCCCGGGCTCCGTGTATAGGACATAACATCGGTAACACTTTTTCTCACGCACCTTCGGTGCTTTAAAACGTAGATGGATTGTCACTTTACCCCGGGCTGCGCGCTCCGCGCTTACCCGGGGCTTTAAAGCTTTCGGCCGTAAACGACCTGATTGCGTTGTTTTTTTATGCGATTACCCCAAAATGAGTTCCATTTTGGTTAATCGCATAGCATAGGATCGCGACAGAATCAGGCCGTTTACGGCCGAAAGCTTTACAGCCCCGGCTGAGGATTGCGAAGCGACGCGTAGCAATCCGAAGGCCGGGGTAGTAGCAATCCGAAGGCCGGGGTAGTAGCAATCCGAAGGCCGGGGTAGTAGCAATCCGAAGGGGCGTTGTTGAATAAATGGGAGATGCTCTGTGAGGCACTCGGTGTAACCGAGCCGCGACCGTGAGGGAGCGTCACTGTGCTATAACTTTTAGCTGAAACTTCTTACTTTATGATATTAAGTGGTTAAAATGTTGCACTGTTATACACCATCTTTTATCAGATTCATGTGACGCTCCCTCACGGTCGCGGCTCGGTAACGTCATTTCCGATTTATTCAACAACGCCATCCGAAGGCCGGGGTAATGAGAACCCACACCCACGTTTTTAAGCACCGGAGGTGCGTGAGACGAAATTTATTCCGCATTTACGCCGATTAAAAAAAATATGAGCCAGCCATAAGCCGGGTTCTGTCGTGGGCAACCATTCATCTGGGATGTTTGTCACCAAACACCTCATGCGACCTACCCGAACTCAGTGCGGATCACACTATCGAGTTCTTATTTGGTCTTGCTCCAAGTGGGGTTTACCTTGCCATGTTTGTTACCAACCATGCGGTGTGCTCTTACCACGCCTTTTCACCCTTACCTTACTTTTACAATAAGGCGGTTTGTTTTCTGTGGCACTTTCCGTAGATTCACATCTCCCAGGCATTACCTGGCACTTTATCCTATGGAGCCCGGACTTTCCTCCCCACCAATAAATTGGCAGAGCGATTGCCTGGCTGACTCGCCGATGTTATAGCACATTTAAGCATTATTAGCCATCTTAAGCGCCATCTCATACAGCAAATTCTTACGACATCCCGTTATCTGAGCCGCTAATGACACAGCCTGTTTTAAGGGCAAATCCGCCAATAAAATACGCAGCACATCCTCGGCTCTGACCTCCTTTGTTTCACCCGTTTCCTCTACCCCTCCTGAGACAACCAACACCACCTCACCACGCTGTTTATCCGTATGTTTCTCGTAGAATGCCACCAGCTCGGATAAATCGTTCAGCATAACCGATTCATAAATTTTCGTTAATTCTCGCGCAACTACAGCTTTTCTGTTACCAAACACCTCATGCATCATCTGCAGTACCGCTAACAAACGATGCGGCGCTTCATAAAAAATCATGGTGCGAGGTTCATGCAGAAGCGACAGCAATCGATTCTTACAGCTTTCTGCTTTTGCAGGCAGAAACCCCTCGAAGGTGAAGCGATCTGATGGCAACCCTGCAGCACTCAATGCTGCTATTGCCGCGCAAGCACCTGGTATAGGCACCACACGCACACCCTGCGCATGCGCTTCTCTCACCAGATGAAACCCAGGATCACTGATTAAAGGCGTCCCTGCATCGCTGATCAATGCAATCGACTCCCCCGCCTGTATATAATGAAGCAACGCGGCTGAGCGATCTCGCTCATTGAAATCATGCAAAGAAAGCATTGGCTTGTTAATTAGAAAATGCTTTAATAACGGTATTGCGTGCCTGGTATCTTCTGCCGCAATACGATCCACCTGCTGAAGTATTTCAACACCACGCAGACTCATGTCTTGCAAATTCCCTATCGGTGTTGCCACAACATACAACACGCCCGCCTCTGCATTTTTCATATCAACAACCCTTTCCACACATTCAATGGAGGAAATTACCACATGCCGCCTTATCAACGCCATCTCGACGGAAAAATGGCTGAACAAATTGCATGCACCCATTTGCAAAAACAAGGACTCATCTTGCTTGAAAAAAACTATCGTTGTTTTTCAGGTGAAATTGATTTGATCATGAAAGATAGCCAACATATTGTCTTTATTGAAGTACGTAGTCGTAAACGCACCGAATATGGTAGCGCACTGGAGTCCGTCACTAAACCCAAGCAAATGAGAATCATTCGCACTGCCACACATTTTTTGCAAACCAAGAAATGGTTGTTTAGAATAAACAGCCGCTTCGATATCGTACAGGTGCACCTAACATGCAGCACACAACCGCTAGAATGGATCAAAAATGCATTCTGGGTTGAATAAAAGGATATGATTCATGAATATGTTAATCGATCGCATTAGAGCAAACTTTACAGATAGTATACAGACCAAAATCAGCGCAGCAGACTCAATTTTGAGCGTTATTGCCGAGAGTAGTGAAGAAATTGTTCAAGCATTACTTGAAGGACATAAAATACTCAGCTGTGGCAATGGTGGCTCTGCTTGTAACGCGATGCGATTTAGCACAGACATGCTCAGCCGTTTTAAGCAAGAACGCCCCGGCCTGCCTGCTATCACACTGGGAACAGATATCTCTGGCTTAACAGCTGTTGCAAATGGCCATCACTTTAGCGATATCTTTGCAAAACAAATACGCACGCTAGGTCAGCCGGGCGATATCCTGCTTGCCATCTCAACCAGCGGGGACTCAGCCAATATCATTAATGCCGTCAAAGCGGCGCACGATAAAAACATGTCTATTGTTGCATTAACAGGATGTGATGGTGGTAGAATAGCGGACTCTTTACAAGAAAAGGACATTGAGATACGCGTATCCAACCATGATACCGCCCGTATCCAAGAAACACATTTACTTATTTTACATTGTATATGCGATATTATTGACTTCCGATTATTCGGCCACGGAGAACCTTTATGAAATCATTTGCTAAATATATTGTCATTGGCAGTCTTGCCTTATCACTCCAGGGTTGCTTCGTTGTTGGTGCGGCCGCAGGTGCCGCCGCTGTTGCCTTGGTTTATGATCATCGCGCTTTTGAAAATTCCCTACAAGATACTGACATTTCAAATACCATTGCAGCCAAAATCAGGCGCATACCTGCTTTACGTGACGAAAGCCATATTAATATCACTGTCTTTAACCGCATTGCGCTACTCACAGGTGAAACACCTAACCCTGCATGGAAACAGCAGGCCGAAGAAATAGCGAAAAGCGTGCCGCGTGTGACACGTGTCTACAATCAGATCACCATACAAGGTCCAAGTTCTTCTCTTATCCGCACCAGCGACGCTTGGATTACAGCAAAAATTAAGAGCCAGATGCTTGCAACAGATGATTTAAAATCCAGCAGCATCAAAGTTGTCACGGAAGATGGTGTCGTTTATCTCATGGGTATCGTAAAACACAACCAAGCAGATATTGCTATCGATATCGCCAGACAAGTTTCTGGTGTGCAGAAGGTGGTGAAAATTTTTCAGTATAAAAATTAACGCCAAGAGCTCCTATTCGAACCGACGTTACTAGGACTGCGCAAAGCTAACCAGAAGCGGAATCCTGCCGCATGAAAAAAACCTGGATCATCATCAACCACTCGTTCCTACTCTTAAGGGAGCGGCAGGACCGCCAGCTAAAAGAGAACCACTCCGCATATCAGAGAAAGAAAGAGAAGCACTCTGCATATCAGAGAAAGAAACGGATCTAGTGATAGATTTCGCGGCAAAAGCCTCTGCTGGTAAAGCGTCCGGTCGCTTTCCTTTAACGCTACCATTCTGATGACTAAACAATAAAGCGGAACGACCATTCACTGTATTTAGTGATGGGATCGCAGGCGCTGCAACGATACTTTGTTTTACGGATTTAGGTTCTACGGATTTAGCCTCGCTATACAGCGCTGACACTACCTGACCGAGCACATCATCCAACACGGCTGCAGGCGCTGCACATGAATCAAGCGGCATCTTCATATCTATCATCATAAGTGCATTCCAAAAAGATGCGGCTATGACCCCGATCTGTATACAGTCGAAATTTGCCTTTTGCATCGCTTTAAGCATGTGCACAAGCGCATCATCCTTACCGTTATGCATTTCCCCTCTATTATCACACTCAGAACAAGGTTTAACTTCTTTCGCTGCGGGTGCAGCAGAAAAAGATTCGTCTGTAATTCCAGCAGGAGAACATTCGTCACCACTACACGGAGGGGAATAAGAAGAGTCAGTCGCCGCCTTGCCTTTTTCGCCAGGTTGCATTTTCTCTTTCCACTTTTTTGTCTTTCTCTCTTTATCTCTCTCTTTATCTGCACGTTGATCTCGACGCTGTTTACTCTTTTCTGGTGTGAGGAATCTTGGCTCTATAAATACCGCTGATTTATATTTAAAACCAAGCTCACTGATCACTTCTTCGTTCTTCACAAGATAATCAAGCGGTTTCATAGAACCACCTTCATGTAAAATAGCCGTGTAGGTAGGCGTTATCGAGTCAGCTCGATTATGCCACATTAAGACAGTCTTTATTTCATTTATTAGATGATCAGTGGAATTTTTTAAATACGCTTCTTGCTTTTGTTGCGGCCACTGTCTTGCCATATATTCCTTGCAAGCAGCTTCCTTTTCTACCTCCTCCTCCCCCTCTCCCAAGAAAATTCTTTCATCATGAGCCATTTGTCGCGACAAGAAAGCTTGTTTACCTGCTTCAATTTCAGCTTTCAGTTGACGAGCAGCATTTGTATTGCTGTCCAGGAAGCGTTGAAGTTTCAAGTCAAGCTGAGCCCATTCTTCCCCCTGTTTGTAACTTCTAGCATCCAACACATTATCATTGGACAGAATTCCTTCTTCGTACAATTCGTTATTTACTTGCTTCCACTCAGCCACTTGCTTATCAAGCTGGCGCTGTATTCTTTCATCGTGTTGTTCACCTGTTCCCCCACTGGATTCAGAAAGATTAAAATCACTTAGCCAAGGAAATAACACAATTTTGAATCGGAAACCTAATTTTCTAAAATGTTGGCACAAGATTTTGGCATGATTTCGCATCTCTTCGTTGTTCATCTTGCCTGGTAGACAATAGGGTATGATAAATTGAACCTTTTCGCACTCAAGTCGACTATCTGTAGGTTTAGGAATCCCTCTTGATAGAGTCTCCTCTGACTGTTGAAATTCTACAGTAGTATCATATATTTTTTTAAAAGGAATTAAAGGGAACGCCTGTAATAACTTACCACGCAAGTGTAAGTCATCAAGCTCAGGCAGTGCGCAGCCTGATTTTTCCTTGCTGTCTTGGCTGATTTTGCTGAAAGCAGTCGCAGCTCTTGGCTTTCTCAACATATTCCTCTCCTCAGCTGTATATTTTGTATGTATTTTGTAAAGTAGCAAGCTGATAAAACTTGTCCTACCCTAGTTTTTACTATTATGGACTATTGCGAACAGGTGCTGTATTATAGTGCACTGTGTTTCCTCAAAGCAAGCAGTTTGTGAATTTTTAAACGCAGCATGATTAATAGCAGGACAAAAAATGATAAATAAACCTCAAAACGAACAATCAAAGCTCGCTGAACTCGAAGAAAAGATTAAACGCTTAGAGGAAAAGCAGGAAGAGTACAATACTATTATTGCTTCTTTACCAGGTAACGTCTATTGGAAAAATCTCAAAGGCGAGATGAGGGGCTGTAATGCTAATGTCGTGACACTATTTGGATTATCTTCACTGGATGAGGTGATAGGCAGACGCTATGATGAGTTATTTCCAGACTTTGATCCCCATTTGGCAGCCGAAATTGATCTGTTAGATGCAGAAATTATTCGAGGAGGCACAGAACAAACGATTGAAGAACATGGTTTTGACGATAGCGCTCAACCCGCCACCTATCTCTCTAAAAAAATACCCTTCAGGAATAAGCGTGGTGAAGTCGCGGGTCTGCTTGGCGTGTCTTTCAATATTACAGATAGAAAAAAAATGGAAGTTGATTTAAAAATAGCTAAAGAAAAAGCTGAAGCGGCAAACCAAGCAAAGTCTCAATTTTTAACAATCCTTAATCATGAGTTACGCACGCCGCTAACAAGTATTCTCGGATTAATCAACTTTTTAAATAAAGACAGCGAGATTGCTCATAGAAATAAAAAAACTGTGCACGACATTCAAGAATGCGCAACACATCTGCTTGGGCTGATTAATTACATCCTGGATTTCAGTAAAGTAGAAAGCGGTCAGTTCACGACAACAAATCGCAACGTTGCTTTTACACCCATGATACAAAGCATCCATAGATTACTACTCCCTATTGCTGAGCAAAAAAAGCTTAGCCTTACACTTCATGTAGACCCAGGATTACCAGATTATATTTTTACCGATGAACTTATATTAAAACAAATATTTATTAACCTCATTAATAATGCCATCAAGTTTACTCACACAGGCGGCATTACTTTCGAAGTGCGGCTCTTAGAAAAAGACCCTGATAAAGCCATTTGCCAATTTAATGTGATTGATACAGGTATCGGCATCAGCCAATCAAATTTTGAAAAAATCTTTGAACCCTTCAGTCAAGTTGATAATTCCTATTCACAAACATCTAGCCGGGTAGGCACCGGTCTTGGGTTATCGATTGTTAGAAATTTAGTACATGCCGTTAACTCAACAATCGAGGTTAAAAGTGAACTCGACCAAGGATCCACTTTTTCCGTTACTGGCGCGTTTCAGATTACCGCAGCGCCAGAACCAATCATAGAAGAAATCATACCAGAACCTCCTACCAACATTTACCCTAGCATCCTAAGCGAGCAGCCTATTATTCTTCTTGTCGAAGATAGCCCGATTATCCAATTTATTCATAGAAAAATGTTAGAGGATCTTGGTTGCTCTGTTGAAGTGGCAGACACGGGACAAAAAGCGCTAGATTCGACCATGCACTATGATCTTATGCTTGTTGATATTGGTTTACCCGATATGAATGGCTTTGATCTCATGAAGCGAATGCGCGCACAAGAAAAAACAAGAGACATACCCATTATTGCGCTTACTGCCTACGACGGCACACAAGAGAAAACCATGGCAATGAGTGCCGGCGCGACTGCATTTGCAATTAAACCCATTCCTGAAAGAGAACTGGGTATCTTGCTTGCAAAACACCTGTCTCACTTGCAAAAAAAGCTAGCGTAAATGATTAAGATAAGTTAGGTTGGATTAGGTTAGGTTAAAATTTTAGCAAGGAAGTTTGGTATGACTACAGGTCGTTATCTTGCCATATCTGATGATGTTAATCTGTTTTACCGAGAAAGTGGCACAGGTGAGACGCTATTGTTTATCCCCGGGTGGACACTATCATCTGATGTATTCCAGTCACAAGTTGATTATTTTAGTAAAAAATACCGTGTTATTACGATGGATCCGCGTAGTCACGGTCGTTCTGATATTACCCTGAGGAACAATAACTATACGCAGCATGGCATTGATTTAGTGAATTTTATTGATAAATTGCATTTAAAAAACATCACTCTGATTTGCTGGTCATGGGGTTGCCATGATGCTTATGCGTATATGCGGTTAAAAGGAACGGATAATATTAAGGCGTTTGTTTGTATAGATGGTTCGCCAAAGGCAAGCGGCACAAAAGATGAGTGGGCGTTTCTCAATTACGAGGAGTGGGGCAAAAAAATCGTCCAGCCACTGATGTACAACCGATATGAATTTATCAAAACATGGGCGCAGGATATGGTAGAGCGCCCGCTGCAACCCCATGAGATCGATTGGATAACCGGTCAATCAACGCGTACACCCGCTTATGCCGCGCTGGAAATGTTGCTTGATGCTATTTATTCTGATTATAGACAGGAAGTGATTTTGCTTGATCAGCATCACATCCCTACGATGAGTTTTATTTCAAAAGATGTTTATCCTGCAGCAAAATTATGGTTAGAAAAGAATGCCCCACATAACAATGTCCAGGCACTGGGGAAGCATATGATGTTTTGGGAGTATGCTGATCAGTTCAATCAAACGCTTGATGCGTTTTTGCAAAGCGCCCTGTCGGGCATGCGAGACAAAACCGAGCCGCGACCGTGAGGGAGCGTCACTGTATTATAAGTTTTAGCTGAAATTTCTTACTTTATGATATTAAATCGTCTTTTAACGGTAGAAATGTTGCATTGTTCTACACCATCTTTTACCAGATTCATGTGACGCTCCCTCACGGTCGCGGCTCGGTTTCACGACGACAAGACAGAGGGGAATCTACTTCTGTAACATCTTGATGCGGGCGTTCTTGATTTGACTCAGCTTATATAATTCATATTCAAGCAGACCTTCGCTATTTTGCACCTGTTCAGCAAAAACAGCTGCCTGCCGCTTATCAGAGATACTGCCTTCTTTCACCGCATTTAACGCAACAATACTGTAGCCATTTGGGGTACGCGTCATACCGTAAGATATTTTTTCCTTTGCATGCGCAGGATCAGGTAAGCGAAAAGCGAGATCTAATATCGCTGTATCAACTTTTGTTGAATAACGACCAATAGAACCAGCATGCACCCAATTAAATTTATTTGCACTGACCAGCTGCTGCGGATTTTCACCCGCTCTTAACTTCACAACCAATCCTTCTACAAATTGCACAGCGCGCATATTGGCCTCTTGTGCTTTTAGCTTCTCTGCAATCTGCTTGGCGACTTCTTTAATCGGCAATAAGGTAGACGGCACATGCGATTTCACACGCAACACCACCATTGTCTCTGGATTCAGCTGAATCACATCGCTGTTATTTTGCAGCGTTAACACATCATTACTGAAAGCCGTTTCGCGCACTTTCTTGTATTGCGAAATATCTTTGCCCGCTTTGTCCCTGGCAAATAGCTCACTTGTTTTCACTGTCAAACCAAGTTCTTTGGCTGCCGAAGCAAGAGACTCTGGGTGCTCGTAGGTCAAATTAGCAAGTTGATCGCGCAATTCAGCAAACCTTTCTTCCGCACGCTGCCGCACATAAGTCTCTTTGACTTTATCTTTAACCGCTTCAAAAGACTGTGTTTTGGGTGGCTGCACTTCAATTATTTTAACAAGCATCCATCCCTTGCTCGTTCTAAAAGGTTCAGATAACTGACCCACTTGCGTCAGCCCTGCCACTGCTTTTTGTAATTCTGTTGGCGCTTCGTTCAACGTCACTAAACCACTGGTTGTCACAACACCAGAAAATGCACGCGCCACTTCGGCGAACGCCTGCCCTTTATTCAAGGCATCAACAACAGCATGCATTTTTTCCTTCGCTGCCGCTACCTCTTCCTGAGAGGCATTCCCAGAAAGGGGTATCAACAAACTGCTGAACTTCCAACGTGTAGCCAATGTATAAGCATTGATATTTTCATTATAAAAAGACTTTAACGCCGCTTCTATGGGATTAATTTTTGCAAATAAATCTCGCATTGAGAGCGCAAGGTACTCAATATTCACCTGCTCAGGCGTCATAAACTCGCTAGCATGTTGATCATAGTACGCCTGTATCGCCTGATCCTTTATCTCATAGGACTGACTGAGAAAGTAGGATAAGGGAATATTCACGTAATCAATATTGCGTGCCTGATTCACCAAAGCAATCGTATAATGCGCTTCTTCGGGTAAAGAGAAAGAAGTGAAAATAATACCTAATTTAGGCTGATCGATCAGCAAACTGGTTCGAATAAGCTCCAAAAATTCGCTTGTAGAAAGCAGGGTCGAGGACAAAATCTCCTGAAAGCGATCTAGTGAAAAACGACCATCCACTTGAAACTCAGGCATGCTCTGCAAATAACTATCTACCTGGAAATCGGAAACTCTAAACCCTTGCGCATAAGAAGCCTGCTTTAGCACTTCAAGGTCAATTAATGACTGCAACGCGCGTGTTTTAAGTTCTGTTTCGTCTTTTGTCGTAGCTGGTGCATTCGCATTAAAGTGTAACTGAGATTGGCGGCGCATGCGCTCATAAGCAACCGCTAATTGTTCTTTGCTAATTTCAACACCATTGACCTTCGCAACATTTGTATTCACATCCCCGCCAATAAAATAGCTATGGATGCCCCACAAAGCAAACGACAGAATAATAAGGAATATAATAGCTCCTGCTATCCAACCTTGTGTGTGTTCACGAATGGTTTGAAGCATATTAGGCTCTCTTAGCTCGTAAAGGCTCGCCCTTTTGTCACCAAAGGCAAGCGCTTTCCATAATCAACATTTTTAAACAAAAACTACGGAGTGGACGGGACTCGAACCCGCGACCCCCGACGTGACAGGCCGGTATTCTAACCAACTGAACTACCACTCCTTGCGACTCTTTTTTATATCATTTTCACTTTAGTTACAAGGCATAACATGTGTTCTTAGGAAATATTTAAGAACATTTTTATTCTTGGGTGCTGAGGGGATCGAACCCACGACCTACGCCTTGTAAGGGCGCCGCTCTCCCAGCTGAGCTAAGCACCCAGCGATCACCTAAGCGCGTTAGCGTTAGGCACCATCTTTTGTTGCAATAGCATCTTTAAGCGCTTGCGCAGGCTTAAACCCAGCACGTTTAGACGCCTTGATGTAAATCTTTTCACCAGTGGACGGATTACGACCTTCTCGTGCCGCACATTCTTTAACCGTGAATGTACCAAACCCCGGTATGGCAACAGGCTTACCTGCTTTAAGGGAGCCCATAATCGCTTCTATCACTGCTTCTAGCGCACCAGCTGCAGCTACTTTAGTCAACTCAGTCTTTTCTGAAACGAAGCCCACAAGCTCAGTTTTATTCATACACCCTCTCTCTTATCATTCACTGCTTAACGAAGTGTGCTTTATACCAACTTAGAGAAAGGGCTGTCAAGTGATAGTTCAGTGTAACCGAGCGCTCCCCGAACATTTCCCATTTTCAACAAAGCTTCCAAGGGAAAAGGCATTGTAGCTTTTCAATGCGTACGCACCCTATCAGACTTCCTGCCTTTATACTTTTTACTCACAGCAACAATAGATGCCTTTGCCTTCTTTGGCTTTCTACGCGATACACGCTCATCATAGCCTTCAATTGCTAAATTAAGCACTTCATCAATCCAACGCACCGGTTTAATCTCTAAATCTTGCTTAATGTTATCAGGCACTTCTTTGAGATCTTTCACATTTTCAATGGGAATAATGACATTTTTAATACCACTTCTATGCGCTGCCAATAATTTTTCTTTGAGCCCACCAATAGGCAGCACTTCACCACGCAGGGTAATCTCACCTGTCATCGCGTAATCCGCATGCACAGGCAACAAGGTCAACACAGACACCAACGCCGTACACATACTAATACCTGCACTAGGCCCATCTTTAGGTGTTGCACCTTCTGGCACATGAATATGAATATCATGCCTCTCGAAAAAGTTTTTTGGTACGCCTAACAAATGAGAACGTGCCCGTACCACAGAAAGCGCAGCCTGTATGGATTCTTGCATCACACCGCCGAGTTGCCCAGTATGGATAATTTTACCCTTACCTGGCACAACAATCGCTTCTATGGTAAGCAACTCGCCACCCACTTCAGTCCATGCCAAACCTTTTACTTGACCAATTTGATCTTGTTGCTCTGCCAAGTCTGAACGGTATCGTCGCACACCCAGATAGCTCTCTAAATCGCCAGGTTCGACCGTTGCACGTTCTTCTTTCGTCTTGAGCAGAATGCCTTTTACGACTTTACGACAAATTTTTGAAATTTCACGCTCTAAATTACGCACACCTGCTTCACGCGTATAGTAGCGAATCACATCGCGCACTGTTTCAGCCGGCATGTCAATTTCTGACTTTTTAAGACCCGCCAGTTCAATCTGCTTCGGTATTAAATGTCGCACAGCGATATTCACTTTCTCATCTTCCGTGTAACCAGAGATGCGAATCACTTCCATACGATCTCGTAATGCAGGCGGTATATTTAAAGAGTTTGCTGTTGCTACAAACATCACGTTGGATAAATCATAATCCACTTCCAAGTAATGATCATTAAAAGCGTGATTTTGTTCAGGATCTAGCACTTCAAGCAATGCAGAAGCAGGGTCGCCACGGAAATCCATGGCCATCTTGTCTACTTCATCCAATAGGAAGAGTGGATTGTTGACTTTCACTTTCGATAGCTTCTGCGCAATCTTACCAGGCATTGCCCCAATATAAGTACGTCGATGACCACGAATTTCTGCCTCATCCCGAACACCGCCCAAGGACATGCGCACAAATTTGCGACCCGTTGCATTTGCAATGGATTGACCTAATGATGTTTTACCCACCCCCGGCGGTCCAACTAGGCATAAAATAGGGCCTTTCAATTTTTTGACGCGTTTCTGTACTGCTAAGTACTCTAAAATGCGTTCTTTCACTTCTTTTAAGCCATAATGCTCTGTTTCCAGCACCTTCTCTGATTCAGATAGATTAACCTTAATCGCATCTCCTCTGCTCCACGGCAGAGAAACTAAGACATCTAAATAATTACGAGAAACGGTTGCCTCTGCAGATTGCGCTGGCATCATTTTAAGTTTTGCCAACTCGGCCAGGCATTTTTCTTTTGCTTCTGGAGACATCCCTGCTTCTTCAATTTTATTGGCCAACGTTGTATATTCACGTCCGCCCGTTTCATCACCTTCCTCTAACTCTTTCAGCGCTCTGATTCGCTCGTTCAAATAGTATTCGCGCTGCGTCTTCTCAATACCTTGCTTAACACGATTTCGAATTTTCTTTTCTATACGAAGACACTCAATTTCTGCCTCTAAAAATTTAGCCAATTTTTCTAATCGTTTTTTGAGATCGTTCTCTTCAAGCAATGTTTGCCTTTCTTCTAATTTCACATTCAGTAATTGAGCTGAAATACTGTCTGCGAGCTGGCTTGCATCTTCTATAGCTAAGATAGAAGCGACAATCTCAGATGGAATTTTGCGATTGGATTTTATGTATTGTTCAAATTGCGATTTCAATGAACGCGCAAACCCTTCAATTTCTTTATGTACCAAATTTTCATCTTCCAACACACTCGCTTCAGCAAGAAAGAAATCTTCATTTTCAATAAACCGCGTAATGAACCCACGCTTAGTCCCTTCAACCAACACCTTGACGGTACCATCTGGCAATTTCAATAACTGAAGTACAGTGCCAAACGTACCAACCTGATACATGCTGTTATCTGTCGGTTGATCGTCCACAGCATTGCGTTGTGTCACAAGCAGAATCTGCTTATCAGTATTCATGACTTCTTCCAATGCCTTGATAGACTTCTCGCGACCAACAAACAGAGGAACAATCATATGCGGGAAAACAACCACATCACGCAAAGGAAGCACAGGAATCACAGTTACAGCAGCCATTTATCTCTCCAAAGTCATTTCGTATCGTAAAAAATCTTAATGTTAGCTACTTTGCTGTTGATCTAAATTTTCATAAATGATCATCGGCTTTGTTTCTCCATGAATAGCCGCTTCATCTACAAGAACCTTAGACACATGCGTCAAAGAAGGAAGTTCGTACATAATATCGAGCAAGGTTTTTTCTAAAATAGATCGCAAACCGCGCGCACCTGTTTTTTTCTCAACACAGCGATCAGCTATTGCTTGCAATGCCGCATCTCGAAACTCAAGTGAAACGCCTTCCATTTCGAAAAGCTTACGGTATTGCTTCACTAAGGCATTTTTTGGTTCCACTAAAATACTGACAAGCGCCGCTTTGTCTAATTCTTCCAAGGTTGCCACAACAGGTAAACGACCAATTAATTCGGGGATTAAGCCATATTTAATCAGATCGGAAGGTTCTACTTCTCGCAAGAGATCACCTATTGTTTTCGCATCTTCTTTACCATGAATTTCAGCTGAGAAACCAATACCGGATTTTTCAGAACGTTCACGGATCACTTTTTCCAGTCCCGCAAAAGCACCGCCGCAGATAAACAAAATGCTGCGTGTGTCCACTTGAATAAATTCTTGCTGAGGATGCTTCCTGCCTCCCTGCGGTGGCACAGAAGCCACTGTTCCTTCAATCAATTTTAACAACGCCTGCTGCACACCCTCGCCTGAGACATCTCGGGTAATGGAAGGGTTTTCAGACTTTCTTGAAATTTTATCAATCTCATCGATATACACAATGCCCATTTGCGCTTTGCCGACATCGTATTCACAACGTTGCAGTAGTTTTTGAATAATACTCTCTACATCTTCGCCAACATAGCCCGCCTCGGTGAGTGTTGTTGCATCAGCAATCACAAAAGGCACATTGAGCAACCGCGCCAATGTTTCAGCAAGCAGTGTTTTGCCACTACCTGTAGGTCCAATCAGCAAAATATTACTCTTGCTTAGCTCAACCTCATCTTGACCGACGCCTTGCATCCGTAAGCGCTTATAATGGTTATAGACAGCTACAGACAACACTTTTTTGGCTTGTGTCTGGCCAACAACATAATCATCGAGGGTATGAAAAATTTCTGAAGGTGAAGGAAGTTTGGGCAACACATCAGAAGGGGACTCTGCTTTGGTTTCGCCTGCTTCTTCGTTGATAATGTCATTACAAAGCGCAACGCATTCATCGCAGACATAAACAGAAGGACCTGCAATGAGCTTTCGTACCTCGTGCTGACTTTTACCACAAAATGAACAATGGAAAATCTTATCTTTACCACTGCGCTGGTCGTTACTCATAAGATATAGCCCCTTTCAGTTTCATACTTAATTAGATAGGGATGATTTCAAAAAATTCAACCATCACTCTACGCTCGTTGATTTCTCAATAGCGCGATAACTGAGTATTTTATCTACAATGCCGTACTTATGGGCTTTCTCTGCACTCATGAAATTATCTCGATCAGTGTCTTTAGCAATCACATCCTCTGGTTGCCCAGTATGTTTTGCTAAGATTTCATTCAATTGCTTACGAATTTTCAGTGTTTCTTCTGCGTGAATCGCGATATCTGACGCCTGACCTTGGAAGCCACCTAGGGGCTGATGGATCATGACACGCGCATTCGGCAAGCAAAATCGCTTCCCTGCTTTACCGCTGGCCAACAAAAAGGCGCCCATACTGGCTGCTTGACCAATACACATTGTACTAACATCAGGCTTAATGAACTGCATTGTATCGTAAATGGCTAACCCAGAAGTCACGACACCGCCAGGGGAATTAATATAAATCGAGATATCCTTATCTGGATTCTCTGATTCCAAAAACAATAACTGGGCAACAACCAAGCTAGCGACCGTGTCATCAATAGGTCCTGCTAGGAAAATAACTCTATCTTTCAACAATCTAGAGAAAATATCGAACGCACGCTCGCCGCGCGCTGTTTGTTCAACTACCATAGGGACTAACTGGGAAATTGTGGGATGATTCATTCTACTCTCATTCATTTTAAAGACTTCCTTTCATTATACGCCTGACTTCACACTAAGTGTAACAAGATATTTTCACCAAGAAAATATTAGACATTACTACTCATTCTTGGCAAAAAATATGCTAGGACACATTGAGGCCTTTCAGTTCAGAAAAGCTGGTGACTTTTTCAATCACAGGAATATTCTCTATTAATTTGTCTATCGTAATATCTTCCATCAACTGACCCTTCATACTTGATAACTGCTTTCCAGTAGAAAGCCATTTTATCACCTCATCTGAATGCTCATAGGCTGATGCAATCTCTGCAATACGACTATTCAAGCGGTCTTCACTTACCTCAAGCGCATGACGTCTAGCATATTCTGATAGCAGTAAACTCAGTCTCACACGTCTTGTTGCAATATCTCGGAACGCATTGAGTTCATTCTCAGTATGCGCATGATGATTATGTTCATGAGGATACATTTCATCATGAAGCGCCTTCTCCTCTTCAGCAACAAAAACCGTTGGTACTTCGATCGGATTTGAAGTTAGCAATTTATCAAATACCTGTTGTTTCACTTTATTTTTAACAAGTTGATCACGCTCACGCTCTAATGATTCTCTCACTTCTCGTTTGAATTCTGATATATCACCGCTGACTACACCAAGCTTCTTCGCGAAAGCAGCATCCAATTCAGGCAACTTTGATGACAAGACCTGCAACACTTTTACCTCAAACGTTGCAGCTTTCCCTCTCTTATCTTCTAGTGGGAAATCATCTGGGAGTGTGAGATCCACTACGCGACTCTCATTTATTTTCACACCGACCAGCGCTGCTTCCAGTTCAGGTAATAGCATTTGACTACCCAACTCAACATGCGCATCTTCTTGGGTATGGTGCGCAACGCCATCCACTTTCATCACGTAATCAAACACCAAAGAGTCACCAAGCTGAGCCGCACGCTCAACCACATCCCACTCGCAATGCTGTTTTTGCAGGCGACCAACAGCATACGTAACGTCTTCATCCGAAATATCGACTTTCAATTTTTCTATATTATCCATAGCAAAATGGATTTCCGGAATTTCAGGAAACACCTCAAAAGAAGCAGTGAATGTCAGCATTTGCTGATTATCAGTCGGTTTAAGCTCAAATGTCGGCCTATTTAAAGGTGCTAAGCTGTGCTCTTTTAGTGCACTGCGAAACGCTTCTGACATCAGATCATTGGCTGCATCTTCTCTTGCTTCTTTACCATAACGGCTTTTTACATGAGCGATCGGCGCTTTACCGGGACGAAAACCCTGTACTGCTGCGCTTTTAGCTAACTCACCAATCTTCTTTTCATACGCTTTTTCAAGCAGATCGGCAGGCACCATGATCGTGATACGACGCAACACATCAGAAACTTTTTCAACAGAAACTTGCATGATATAACCTCAAAATAATCTATAGATTTTTTGCGAAGGGAGAGACTCGAACTCTCACGGGTTACCCCACTGGAACCTAAATCCAGCGCGTCTACCAGTTCCGCCACATTCGCATATATTCAAAAACTCAGAGTGCTCTTTTTACTGTAGTTTTCATAGGCAAGCAAGTGAATTCTACTTTGCTCAAAATTTGAGCTATCTACAAGGTTAGCAGGGAGCACTGATTTCGGGGTATACTGGTAGGAAAAAGGAGTATGACCCATGACCACTGCCAAAAAAAGCATCATGATCCTCTCTTTACTGTCCCTCTCTTTATTCCTGACCGGCTGCTGCACCTCGCACTGCGCAAACACAGAGACTAGCTGCCGCCTCCCCTGCGAGGGTTATCACAGGGTCTATATGAATTGCCCAAATTACTACACTTACGGCATGAGCGACGGTTACTATCCAACCTCACGTTAACGACATGTTGGCGTGTTTGTTGCCGTTGTTGTCTGCGATGCTTCTGCTGTCTGAGGTACTCTTGCTGCTTTATCTCGGCTACTAAATGATAGACCCTTGAGATTGACTGCGGCTACCTTCTCTTTTTCTTGCTCCTCATGCCGCAGAACATCTTCCGCTATTTCTCCCTCTATTTTTTCTGCATCCCATTCTGGATTATTGTGGGCAACAATGGTTGCTAAATCCGGCATTTTTTTAACATACGCCCACAATTCGCTCGCCCCTTTTATTGTATTATATAACCACGCATCAAGAAGTCGAGTTTCACAACGTAATAGCTTTATGAGTACAGAACGCCGTTTCTCAGTAGACATAAGCATTGTGATAACTGCGCGATCAGGATCACGAGCCTTACGCTCGAATAATAACCTGGCCAGCAAACTTGTTCTATAACCATTTCTTTCTAAGAAGCTATCAAAAGCAGAAATGTATTCTTCTGCAAGAAAAGGATGTATGCTGCCACCTTTATCGCTACTATCTTGATAAAAAAATAGCGTTGGATATTCTGGAACGCCAACATTTTCAAACCATTTTTTTATCGTTTCTTCCTTCTTCAAATCCGCCTTTTTTTCGCCGCATCTACGTCTTTTTTTCTGGGTGGACGCGGGGGCGCTGCAGGATCCAATGCTTTTTGAGCGATTTTAGAATCAACAGTCGTTGGCGCACTTGAAAATAACGCTCCTCCGGACACATTAAGTGCAAACAACGCCTCTTGCGAAACTGCAGGAAAACCTGACTCTTGACCCCCTAGATCACAAGTCCCAGCACCTGGCGAAGGAGAAAGCCCCGGTCCCGGCGAACGATCATATGATCTGGCTCCTAACAAATAGTGAATAGGAACCGAAGTCGCTATTCCAGCTTTAGACGGCTTAGGTAATGCTTCCAATTGGCGCCTTTTTTCTAAAGCCTCTTCTGAAATCTCTTCGGAAAATTTAAGCAATTCCAAAAAAGCTGATTCCTGTAAAGCAAATAATGCTTTAACCAGAGGCACAAGTTTGGGCTGTTCTACCGCTAAAAACATAGCACTATTTTTGAAATCAATAATGAAGTAATATTCCACATTTCTCACTGGCAGGATTGCAAAAGACAACCATCCACCGGCGCACGCTGCTATGATGAATTGAACAGTCACGTGAGAAGTAGCCGACACAGGCACAACGATATCTGTTGCGCTTTCTTCTATGCGCATCGACGACTTACCTTTTTCTAATTGAGCCAACTCGTGTCTATAAACCCCGGACATGGCGTTGACGAGAGTAGGATTTTTGGTATTAATAAGGATGGGACGAGCAGTCGTTAACTCTCTACGTGCGTTCATTTTTTATCCTCTTTTTTAATTATCTTGGCTTGCATCCTATCAAAAAATAGTTCAGCTGTGCAATGGCAGCCTGCGATACTTTCCTGACTTCTGCCAACTTTGAAGAAAGTTCGAGATTTCCAAAAGTTGAATAAATCGGAAATGACGTTACCGAGCCGCGACCGGCAGAAGGCAATCTAATATCATGAAGTAAGAAATTTCAGCTAAAACTTAGTAATACAGTGACGCTCCCTTACGGTCGCGGCTCGGTTACACCGAGTGCCTCACAGAGCATTTTCGATTTATTCAACAACGCCATTTGGGGCGTTGGTGTTTATTCAGGGAGCGTTTGCGGAGAGCATGGCCACCTTTACTCTCACTCTCACTTTAGCTCTCACTTTAGCACGCGGATGTCCTGCCGGTAATATCATGAGCAAGCGTGGAGACCAAGCTTTCTTATTCTTCTCCCCTCCTATTACCTTGTCTTTATCAATAACAGGTGCTTGAGCTGGAGGAAGCAATCTGTCTACCAGCAGCGGTTCAACATTTGAAAGAAGCGCGAAGAACTCAAGCGCTGTTCTAAATTGAGATTCTTCCCCTAAAAAATCCCGTTCCACTGGATCGTAGTATCCAGGTTGAAAACGTTTGTATTTAGAGTACCCTTGAATATAGGACGCGACATTCTCCATTTTCTCACCCATTCTCTGGCGTATTAAACGCTCACCATGAAACCGAACTTCATCCCGCCAGATTATGTACTCGAAAACCAAATAACATTCTATATCACGCGCTTTTATGGTGATATAGAATAACAACCCATAAGGCACCTCACTAGGAGATTTAGGCAATGATTCATCAGGACAATACACCACCGTCATGGGTCCAGTGACTGTTTGATCCTGGTCAATAGACACTGCGCTATTCAGTGCTATTTCACGTTTGTATATGACGCCACCACGCCATAATTTGGCCAACGCATTTCTAAAATCCACGCTGCGTGCAGCACGCAGTTGAGCCCTATGATTAAACAAAACTGGACGACCAACAATCTCTGAACGTGTGTACCCAAGACTCTCTGGATGCGCCTGTTCTGGACTCTCTGGATGCTTATCCATTTTCTCCTCGCTCTTATACGAAAACAGCTGTCTTTTTGTTCAAAAATTATACCATAAATTGGCTTATGATGCAATAGCAACAACTACAGGCCAGGGAAATGACCTGGCCTTGCGCTCTAGTTGATTGAGGAGTAAATTGCTCGGCAGTTTACAGAACCCCTTACACTGGAGCGAAGTATGCAGCGCAGGACCTTAGGAAATGCTCCTAGAAAAAGAAACCGAGAAGCATATCCAGCACTTCAATACGCTTACACACTTCAAAGTTCAATGATGTGCGTTTCAAATTGTCTCTACGGGGTTCAAGATGCGTTTAAAAAACATGAACATCCACTCTATAAAATGACAGCTGTTGTTGGCGAAAAATACCAGTCACTGCTTGTCACCGTCACTTCTCGTAAAACAGGCGAACTCATTTCGCCAGAAGAAGATAAACAAATTCAAGAGGAAATTGCAACAATACTCGATAACACCGGTATTGAAATACAAGAGCGCACACAAAATAAACCAAAACCAACTTATGATCTTCTGTCATACCTGGCAAAGGGTCTGTTCGGTTGCTTGTCTGGATTGACTTTACTCATCCTAAGCGCATGCGGGGTCACTATACCTTTGTTCTGGCTTTGCGTATTAACAGGCGTCGTCAGCTTACTCAGCCTGTATTTAGGAAAAGATATTTATCAAAATGCGATGCAAAATTTATATTATCGCAAAAAATTAAATATGAACTTTTTATTAACCATCAGCATCTTTCTTGCATTAGGCGCCTCTATTGCCGCACTTTTCACACCTGTATTACATGTCATGCTCAATGTACCCTTGCTGATTTTAGGATTACATCAACTTGGTCGTGCACTCGAAGAATATATCAAACCCAAAACACGTACGACATTTTCCTTACAGGAGCAAGCGCTACAAGGCTTTTTATCGTGGAATGAAGGTACAATATGTGATAAGTTCATCAGTGAGGTCAAACAAGGTGATATCATCATTATCCCGCCAGGCGGCACTATACCACTTGATGGTCGCTATCTTGGCACCACTGCACCAGCGGATCATCGCGTACCAGCTACCATCAGTTGTTTTGACCCAAACCCAATTTGGGTAGATCAGTGCATCTTTACAGGTAATCCCAATAAATCCGTTGAAAGAAACGATATACTCCACGCTGGCATGATCATTAAAAGCAATAAAAACGTTTACTTGCGCGTAGCAAAAACCAAAGAAAATTCTTATTTATTCGAACTAGACAAAGCAATAAAAAAAGCACACGATGAAAAGAAAACCATTCAATCCACCGCGGAAAGCATCACGCCTTATTTTATCGGCGCCATTGTTTCACTGGCTGTTATCTCCGCTGTACTCTGCTGCTGGACAGTGCCCCCTGCCATGGTTGCCACCTGCGCGGTTTCTTGCGCTGTTGCTGTGCTTGTTTCTGCTTGCCCTTGCTTTGCAAGCATGATTCCCGCTTGTTTCATGCATGTTGCGACGATAAAAGCAAATCAACGGAATATCACCTTTAGAAATGCCACTGATATCAGCCAAGCAGCTGAATCAAAAATAGTTGTTTTTGACTACCACGGCACACTCACAGAAGGCAAACCAACTGTTACTGAAGACTGGATTGGTGAAGGTGAAGATCCTGATGCTATTTATGCACTTGTACAGGAAATGGAAAAAGGACAGCCGCATCATATCGCTCAGGCTATTAGAAAACATATTGATGCTAAAAAGATAACACGGAGATTCTTAGACCGCCTAGAAAATAAGGAAGCTTCTCATTGCGGCATTAAAGCAACGATAGGTGAAACACCCTATCTCTTGGGAAATGAAGCACTATTAACAAATGAAAAGTTCGCCTTTAATCCAGAAAAAATGAGCACAGTACAAACCATTTACTTAACGCGCGACAAAGAAATTATCGCGAAATTCTTCATTGAAGACAAGCTCAGAAAAGAAAGCAAAGATGTGATTTCTCTCCTGGAAAAAAAACTGAAGAGGAAAGTTTTTGTTTGTACTGGTGGTGGCAATCAAGTTGCAGCGCATATTACCCAAACACTCGGCATTCCAGCAGAGAGAATCAAACAAAATTGCAGCCCTACCGATAAAATAGCATATATCCAGGAATGGCAAGCAAAAAAAGAATCTGTTGTTGCTGTTGGTGACTCAGCAAACGATGTATTAATGCTAGCAGGCGCTAACTGTGGTATTGCCGTCTCTTCTCCAACCGCACATCCTACGCTACGAGACCATGCTGGCGCTTGTGTCGATAATTCTTTAAGAAGCGTGGTGACAGCATTGAGCATTGCCGACCAAGCAAAAACCGCTACCAATCGAAGCATCCTATTCAGCTTCGGTTTTAATTTTATCACAGTCAGCGCAGTCATCCTGCCAACCATGCTGGGTGTTTGTGTCATTAACCCCGCTTTAGGGATGCTACTGATGACATTGCAGATGGGCGCCGTATTCTGTATGGCGCAGTACTTTCAACAAGCAGATATTCCTCATCACGCTTCAAATTACTTCTATCTTCCACAAGGAAAAAGCACGCGAAAGAATAACCAGAAAAACAGCGCTGGACCTTCGCCTGTTAGGCTTCACAACAATATGTCTACGTTTTTCCCACGATTTGTGACTTCTCACGTGCCGGGTCATACAGTTCGATTGAAGAAATAGTTACCTAATGGGTATCTATTTTCCTCTCTTCCTGGTGAAAAATCTCAGAAACACGTCGATTTGCGAGTACAAATCCATTAAAAGCAGCTTTACTGAGTCGCAACAGTGTCATGTCTGTTACGGCATCAACCGTCGCCGTCCTCACGCCTGACAATGCGTAAAAACCTGTATCGCTTAGCCCAATTGATCCACCTTCTTTTAACAAAGCCAAGGACTCAGCATATATTTTTCCCTCTTTCACACTGAGATGCTTCACTTCCGCCGTACCACGTACAATCAAATAAACGTAGTCAACAGGATCACCTTCCCTGACAATGGTTTCACCCGCCTTAACCGTCTTTTTCTCAAACAAAGCAGACAACCCACCCAGATCTTCCTCTGCAAACTTTGCAAAGAACGGCTGCTGCCTGATTAAGTTCTTCTCGAGCGAACCCTTGGCTTTATGCATCATCACATCCCCCTTTGTCTATTAGTATCCCCTGATAATCACACGTGTACCACGATAGTTATTCGACGCATTGGGGTGCTCAGCAAAATTGAAACGAACCCATTCTGCATCTTCCACCGTTAACCGCACACAACCATGACTTACGTTAGCCGGCACAACGTTATACGATCCATGCAATGCTTGACCGCCGTGAAAAAACATACAATAAGGCATTGGTGCGCCCCCTCTGGGTAAGGGAAACTTTGAAGACTTACAACCAAAACTGCCTAAAGAATATATCCTGAAACTACCCGCCTTGGTCTTACAGGGGCGATGCAGATCTCGACACCACTTAGATCCTGCTGTCGCCATCCCAGAATTGACCAGCTCGCCATTCGGTGCATAAGCACCCCAGGCATGCACCGTGGGATCAACAATAATCACTTTTTCGCCAGGTGGCGCAATACGAGAAGGCATCTCACCTTGATAATAAGCAAAAACAGGAGAACCAGCGAAGAAAAGAAAAGTAACAAGTGAAGCACGTATCAGTCGATTCAACATAATACCACTCCTTCTTTATTTCTTATGCACTACTTCGTACAGTCTAGCATAATTAGAAGGCTGAAGTTTTAAGGAAATACACTTTTAATATATTGATTATATTTATTTTTTTATTTTTATCGAAAAAGAACAGCCATTGAGTCCTTTAGAGGGATACATTTTTTACCTATTTCAATTATAAAAGACCAGAATAAAAACACATCAATGATAATAATTATCATAACCTTTTAATAAACAAGGCGTTACTTCGTCTCTATAGACCGCAGGTCGACCACCATCGGTGGCACATTCATATTGGCAATACAAGCAGTCATGCTTTGTACCAAAACAATCATCTAAGCATGCAGCATCAAAATCAGCATAACCCACAGAACTGAGAATAAATAATATGATAAAAAGCAATATATGACGATAATACAATATTGCGTACTCCATAACCTTCGTATCTTCATTATACGGCTTTAAAAAGCGAAATCGCAAGAAACCAGCTCTTGAGTGGGAAGCGTGTTAACGATACTGATCTGACCAGTGGTATCTGCAAACGAACCCGTATAAGAAGCCAAGCGAGTTAAGGTAATCGGCATAGGCGCACTCCTAACGCTATTTTGATAAAACCAGGAGATCGTACCGGCTGTCGTTTGCGTGGAATTAATAAAACAAAATATTAAGGGATACTGGCCGAATTGATAGTCGGCAACTATCATACCATTCGGATTAACATACACTTGAAAAGGAACAGATAAAGCAAATGCAGGTAATAAGAAAACAGACAAGAGCAACAAAAGAATCTGCTGACATCTCATACCCGACTCCAGTAAAGTTAAGCCTCACAAATTGGCTTGAAAAACTTTTTCTCAGGATCCCATTCAAAAACAATATGCTCATCAAAATCATAAAACCACGCGTGAATATTTAATCCACCGCTTGCCATTTTTTTCTGTATGACGGGATGTTTTTGTAAGTTATCTACCTGATTCAGAACGTTCAATTTAGCGACGTTATTGCAAGATTTTGTGCTTAAATAAGGATCTAACTTAATCAATTGACGGTGCATCATCCCAATCCAGCCTTTTAATTTTGGAGGCAGTAAGAAAGCAGGATCATCAAAGCTCTGGCAAGCTTTCGCTGCACCACAATTGGAATGACCACAAATCACAACGTCTGTGATATTCAAGTTCGTCATAGAAAATTCTAATGCTGCTTCTTCACTATACAAACTGGTTTCTTCATACGGTGGAACAACATTACCCACATTACGCACGATAAATAATTCACCTGGATCAGATGAGGTAATTAAAGAGGGAATCAAACGACTGTCTGAGCACGTAATAAATAAAGTGTGCGGATCCTGACTCTCACCAATCCCTTCAAATAAACCATGACTCGTTTTTTCCCGATACTGATAAAAATGTAATACACCATGCACTAAGCGGCCAATAGAGGACTGGTCTGCACTTTTCTCTTTTTTGTGCAATTCACGCTCTGAAACAACATAATAATGCTCTAACAACTCTGTTCCACCTAACATGCGGAACATAGATTCAAATTGTTTATGCAATCCCTTCAGATAAAAAGAGATTTGTTTATTTTTGCATAAAGTAAATAAATCAATAATAGAGGATGCGCCTGAGCTATCAATATTCGTGACTTGAGACAAATCTAATAGCACCATTTGCCCAGGTTTTACGTTATGCAATTTTTTCTCTAACTCAGCCAAATTGCCGGAAGATAAAAAAGTGAGCGTACCAGACAAAGAAAGACGAATCACATTATCACGCGAGGAACTTGTAATATGTAAATTCGTTCTTGTTGCTTTTAAGAGTAAAATCGCAGACGCAACAATAATACCCACTTGGAAGCCTGCAATTAAATCAAAGAAGATAATCACAAAAAAAGTGACGGCATAGATAACGGCTTCAGGACGTGCCGTTTGCCATAACTCGCGAAATTCTCTAAAGTTAATCATCGAGTAAGCAACAGAAAATAGCACACCTGAAAGCGCAACGATAGGGATATGCGCAATGACAGAAGAAGCCATCAGCACAGCAAGCAACAAAACAATAGAATGAATAATACTCGATCTTCTGGTCTTAGCACCTGCTCTTACATTTGTCATGGAACGCGCAATAACAGCTGTCACCGGCATGCCACTGAAAAAAGAAACAACAATATTACCAAGACCTTGACCGATCAATTCCTGATTAGAATCGTGCTTTTTATCATTTGTTATTTTATCAATGGCAGTTGTAGACAGTAACGTCTCTAACGAAGCCAATAAATAAATGGCAAATGAATTAAACATGAATTCATGAAAAGAAATCGCTGGCCAAGCCGGGAGGTGCGGCATGGGTAGCGTATGCGGCACTTCACCAATAACAGGCACATCCGTAAAACCAAAAAAATAAGCGATCAAACCAACAGTAATCACAGCCGGTAATATCGATGGTACCCTGGGGAACAATAAAGGCAGCCCACGAATGATCACAATCGTGAGCACAACCAAAGAAAGGCAAGTGTAACTTATTTCTGATGAGTTTGCGCTAATATAAGAGAATACCGTTGTAATGCTAATGTCAGGCGGAAGCACGAGCCCAAATGCACGTGGCAACTGCCCAACCAAAATAATCACACCAATACCTGCCGTAAAACCAGAAATCACAGGCAAAGGCACATAACGCGCCAGCTTTCCTATTCCTAAAAAACCACTCATCAATTGAAGCACACCCGTCATCAGCGTGATACAGATCAACGCTTCAAGACCAAACTTTGCAGCGACATCTGCAACTAACACACTCATGGCTGCAGCAGGGCCACTGACAGACAACCGACTACCACCAAATAGTGCGCATACCAGCCCTGCGACAATGGCCGTTATTAAACCCGTGCCTGCAGGCACGCCAGAGGCTAACGCAATCGCTAAAGAAAGCGGAATCGCAACAAAGGCAATTGTTATACCCGCTATGACATCATCCAATAAATAGCGAGTATTGAGAAATTCCTTCCATTCTAACCAAAGGGTCGGTATCCCTAAATTTAAGTTATTGATACCTAAATACTTCATCTCACCACTCCTTGATAAGGCCAACTGTACTTTAAAATAATCTATAAAAATCTTTACTACGGTAAAAGCATACCTTTAGAATTGCCCAGAACAAAGCTAATATATGAAAACTTTTATCTGGTGAATGATGCCGCCCTCACTAAAACGAGAGAAGAAGGTTGAATATTGACCATTTAAGAGAGAAATGTTAACTCAATCTACTTTACGAAGGTGTTCTTATTTATGATAACTATTGAATCTATTTTTGGCAGCGTTGCTTTTATCACATCCTTTGTTGGTCTATTACCACAGGCTTATAAAGCGTTTAAAACACGCTCAACTGAAGATATTTCTTCACTCATGATAATGAATTATTTAGTATGTTCCGTTGCCTGGCTTGTGTATGGGGCTTGCATCAACTCCGCGTTTGTTATCCTCAGTAACGCCATCGGACTGATTGGCAGCCTGATTCTTATTTATCAGAAGCGACATTATGACAGAAAAGCAACCGTTTGATTTTATTGACAATATATTAGATCAGCTCGGAACATACCGCTCTGTTTTGTGCCTCAATGGCGAGCTCCCCTCTGCTGATTTTTTTGCACGCTATGACTTACCTATTGTTGCCGCAGACGGCGCAACCAATCAGTTAGCAGCAATGGGAATCGATCCTGTTGCCGTCATTGGAGATCTAGATAGCGTGGCACCCGCCTTACTGGATAAGTACCACAGCGTCTGCTATCCCAGCCAAGCAACAGGGGATTTTCAAAAATCGCTCTGTTATTTGTCAGAAAAGAAACTCCTACCCACTATCGTATTGGGCACCAATGGCGGTTATCTTGATCATGTACTTAACAACATCAGCATCATGATGCATGCTCACAATGTGCTTTATGCACCACCACTGCTTGGATTTCTTTTGAAAGAAGCAGAAAGCAAAACAATCACATTAGCGGTTGGCACTAAAATATCTTTGTTTGGTATACCAACGGCGAATGTCAGTTCGACTGGCTTAAAGTGGGAGTTAGATAAGCAAACACTTTCTTTTCCAGAAAGTAACTCTTGCTTTAATAGAACAGTTAATGAAACCATCAGCTTGGAGTCACATAATGGTATTTTACTTGTACTACTTTATTTACAGCCTATACAAGATGCAGGATTAACAGCATGAGATATTTGATTTTTGTTCTTCTGATTAGCATGCACTGCGCATACAGCGATCCTGTTGAAATCAGTGGCTCACCCTATGCAACAGAGGGCGTTGCATTACCTAAGCAACTGCATACCCAAGAAAAAACGATTTTGATCGATCCAAACGAGCATTTATGGGGCGCATATAACGCAACAGGTAAACTGATTCGCTGGGGTATCGCAAGCGCTGGCGCTAATTGGTGCGCTGATATCAGAACAGCTTGCCGCACAAAATCAGGCACTTACAGAATTTATTCTTTGGGCAGCAGCGAATGTATCTCCAGTAAATATCCTATTCCAACAGGCGGCGCACCTATGCCCTATTGCATGTATTTCAATGGGAATGAGGCCATTCATGGTTCAGATAATGTGACTTATGGTAACAATAGTCATGGATGCGTACGTGTCAACACCAAAGACGCAAAATGGTTAAGGGAATATTTTGTTGAACGACCCAGCACACAGAACCATTATCAAGGCACACGTGTTATTATTCGACCGTATCAAATACAAGACTACACCTCTCGCAAATTAGTCTTACCCCTTTTTATTCCGGTTGATTTTTTCAAAAACATTGTGCTCTGGCTGAAACCGAAAGCGCATCACGCTAACCATCTAAGTTAACGGATCAACCCATATGCGAAAAGTAAAAGACTATATTGTGTTTTCTTCACCACTCGGCAAACTCGGGTTATGGTTTGTAGAAGATAAATTGGCGAGGTTAGATATCTTTCCGGGAGAAGTCACTGTCAAACCCAAACAGTACACACCGGTTATGCAACAAGCTATTGAAGACTTTGCTTCCTATTTTGAAAATCCCCAGCATTGCTTCACCACACCTCTCGCGGTTGAAGGCACACGATTTCAGCAAAAAGTTTGGCAAGCACTTTCTCGCATCCCCTCTGGCAAAACATTGACTTACGGACAATTAGCAAAGCAGCTGCAAACAGGCTCTCGCGCTATTGGGCAAGCTTGTAGGACAAATCGCATTCCTATTATTATCCCCTGTCATCGCGTCGTTGCTTCTACACACATGGGCGGTTATTCAGGAGCAGTGCGGGGAGAGCTGCTTGCACTTAAGGAGTGGCTACTTAAGCATGAGGAGTAGTATAGGATCTATGCTACGTAACGAAGCCACGTAACCGAGCCGCGACCGTGAGGGAGCGTCGCATTAACCCAATAAAAAACTGGCATAAAACGAGCTGAGTTATTAGAAATTTCAGCTATAAAACGATCGGACAGTAACGCTCCCTCACGGTCGCGGCTCGGTTACATGACTCCGTTTTGAACCATCATACTACCTACCAGCAGCAGCACGTATAGCAGCCGGCGCAGCAGGTGTCGGACTGCGATACATAGAAGCAGGGCCCGCTGGCGCATAATCACCACCAGCACGTGGTGTATCCATTGGCTGACCATCCATGCCAGTGGTTGACGCACAAGCGCTTAACACCATCCAAACCGTAGCAATAAAAACCAGTCTTAGCACTGTTACCATGTGAAGATCTCCTTATGTTTCATGCCAATTACCATCAGAACCAATGCACGCCGTACCATTCATCTCTTGCGTATTATCGTGCACGATACGCTGCATACGATACTTACGACAATAAGGATTTTGATTAATTGTCACTTTTTCCGTTGGAATCATGACATAAGTTGTCTGTGACATCGCGTTTGTCCAACGCACTTCTTTACCAACAGCACCATCTAACCCCTTTGATGCCTTAGATTTATCGTTTTCATCCATTGACCGCTGCAGTGAACCACCAATCGCGCCACTACCAGCAGATAATCCCTCAACAGATCCCATGGTCTCCGGCGACTCCGCAGGAGCAGCAGCTGGCACAGTCACAGTTTGATGAAAAGGCTGGGTCATTGAGGCGCATCCAGCCAAGGCAAGTACTGACAAAGAAAGTATTAGTCTAATCATATATTCACTCATTCCTTCATCCACAGCATCTCAGTCTAGCAAACATTTTTTATCTTTACTAGCGTGATCGTCGCATTATAATGACGCCATGAAATCTCATTACTTAAGCAAAACCAAATTGATGCGAGGCTATCGCTGCCTCAAATGTCTCTACCTTACCATACATCACCCTACATTAGAGGCGCCTATTACACCAGAAACACAAGCCCTCTTTGATCAAGGGAATCAGGTAGGCGCCCTGGCAAGAGAATATTATCCAGGTGGTATATTAGTTGATAATGCACCCTGGGATTTTAAAGGCGCTCTTGCTCAAACACAGGCATTATTGGCAAACAAAACGGCTACTGTCCTTTATGAAGCTGCTTTTACATATCAAAACTGTTTCGCACGTGCCGATATTATCCAATATTCGCCCGAGACAAAAAAATGGTCTCTTTATGAAGTGAAATCATCCACAAAACCCAAACCAGAACATTACGATGATATTGGATTGCAGACATGGATCATGGCTAGAAGTGGGTTGCCTTTGGAAAAAATTTATCTACTCCATTTGAATACAGATTGCGTTTATCCCGATCTCAGCAATCTTTTTACAGCCGTTGATATTACAACCGAAATGCGAGAAAAATATCTGAGCATCAAACCTAAAATAGCAGAAATGTTATCGACTATTGCAGCACCCACTGTTCCGGATATCGATATTGGCTCCTATTGCCTTGCCCCTACCACTTGCGGGTTTGTTGATTATTGCTGGAAAGAAAAGAACATACCGGAAATGAGCGTATTTAATTTACCACAGATGCAAACTCGAAAATGGGAACTCTACTACCAAGGCATCATTTCTTTGGATGATCCCCGCTTAACCGACTTAAATGATACGCAAGAACGTATTGCTACTTGCTTTAAAACAGGTGATCAGTATATTAATAAAAATGTTATTGCAACAGCACTCTCTGAATGGCAATTTCCCTTAGTCTTTTTAGATTTTGAAACCATTAATCCCGCTATTCCTCGTTATACAGGCTGCAGACCTTACGAACATGTCCCTTTTCAATTTAGCGTACATGTTTGGCAATCACCTGAGGAAGAGATCACACATCATGCATTCTTGCACGATGCTGTCAGCGATCCACGCATTCCTCTGATTCCCGCACTACTTAATGTTTGTGGATCAACAGGATCTATTGTTGCTTATTTTGGTCGTTTCGAGTCGGAAAGAATCCAAGCGCTTGCTCAATTTTCTCCAAGCCATCGCGATGCGCTACAAAATCTCATAGAACGTATTGTAGATCCGCTCCCTCTCATTCGTGAAGCTGTTTATGATAATGGATTTGCTGGTAGTTATAGCTTAAAGAAAGTTGCACCTGCCTTGTTAGGTGAATCCGGCAGTTACGATGATATGTTAGTTGCAAATGGTGGAGAGGCACAACGCGCTTTTGAAGAACTCATCTCACCTAAAACCTCTTCCAGAAGAAAAGCATCGCTTAAAGAAGCGATGCTTGCGTACTGCGAGAAAGACACTTTTGTGATGGTTGAACTCGTAAAGTGGTTATATACTCAGCGCACTTGAGATCACGATTTTCTAAAACGGAGTCGCGTTACCGAGCCGCGACCGGCAGGGAGTCACTGCGCTTCACTGCGACGCTCCCTCACGGTCGCGGCTCGGTTTTAAGTCTGCGTTTTCTCAACTGCCGAGAACAGATAAGCCCTAGTAAGGCATGACGACGACCTTAGTGCCGACGTTGACAAAGTTATAACGCAACCATTCTGCATCGGAAGTATGCATGCGCACACAACCATGACTAATATTACCAGCTACCACATTCGGAGAACCGTGTAAGGCCTGATTACCATTAAAATACATGCAATAAGGCATTGGCGCACCGCCTGTTGGAATAGGAAAACGCGTTGAATAACACTCAGCACCACCCAATTGCGTCACCCTAAATGAACCTGCCTGTGTGTGACAAGGCCTGTTTAAATCAGGACACCAATCACTACCGGCACTGGCTAATCCTGAATTCACAAGACGACCGCTTGCATCATAAGCACCCCATGCATGCCTGTTCGGATCAACAAGCACAGTTCTTTCTCCAGCTTCAATACTGGTAGGCAATCCTCTTGTATTAGCAGCGGAATGAAATTGTTCCTCTTCTTCAGGTGAAGAAGAATAACTGGCGCAGGAGGATAAAATAAAAGAAATAAAAAGAATAAATAAGAAACCACACAATAAGTTGACTCTCTTCATAGCTACCACTCCTTGTGTTGACGACCCTTTTCTACACGCAGATCAATCAAACTCCATTTTATGCCGATGCAAGCAGATAAATATTAAGATGTCGCTGAATTTTGATCTAACCGAATGATTTTTGAGGAATAAAAAATTTTAGTATGCAATAGAACGGAGCCACGAGCTGTTAAAATGCGGATACTTTAATTGTATCCGCTAATTTAACAGCACCTACCCTGAATCGAATATATTTTTTCTCGCGCACCTCCGGTGCTTAAAAACGTGGTGGTTCTTATTTACCCCGGCCTGCGGGTTGCTACGCAACCCTTTACACTCACAAAACATCTATCGCCCCTATATTAATTATTTAAAAAACACAACCGCCAATGAACCTAATGAAATTAGCAAAGAAAGAATAGATATGCGTAAGGCGCACTTAGCAGTTTTATTTCCCTGCTCTTTCAATTGATTTGCATACTTTGCTTGCTCTAATGATGCACGCTTTATTTCCATTTCTTTTTCTGCTGCTTCGTCATTAAGAAACCTCTGGGCTTCCTGATGTTGCCAATTACTCTCCGGACCATACACGCGTTGTGAAATTTGTGTTTTTACTTTATCAACACCCATATCTTGCAGTTTCAATCTAAAATTATGAACTGCATCTTCGCTTGGACTCATGCATTCCCCCTATATCCTCTTAATTCTTGACTCTGGAAATTCATTAAGAAATTTCCTTAATGAATGATTTACACTTGGAATTTGCTTATATCTATTGATTAACGATTCTTTTTCTTGTTTGAAGTCTGTAGACTTCTCTGTAAATGAATATGGCAACCCATAATAATTTAAAACCTTAGAAGGCTGATAATCATACAAAAACAATCTACTCTCTTCGTGACTAAAAATATTCCTCATTTCCGCTATTTTATCCCATTTATAGATATGAGATTTGAGATCTGCGATGCTTCTCTGAGAATATATTCCGGAACAACCAAGTGCATTTACAATATCGCCAAAATAAATTCTTTTGTTTTCCTTTTTATAGTGGAGATAATGCAGAATCTGTGTTATTCTTTCCCATGAGCGGTAAATACATTCGTATGATAATGAATGATGATGAGAACATAGTATTCGTGATAATATAGCATTATCATCCTCTGCTGCTGTTGTTTCCAGCTGAGAAAAGAAAATCAAAAAGCTAGCAACTTCTGTCTGCATAGCCGCTACTGCATGCCAAAGGAATCTTAATTGATTATCTAGTATGTGCTTATCAATAAAATCATTCTGTATAACTGAAGTGGGCATTCTCCAATCAGATACATAGTTAAATTCCATGCTGGACGTTAAGAGAGGGATCTTATATTTATCAAATACAATTTTTACTGAATTACAAAAAGATTTCGCAGTTATAACATCAAGCGATCTTTTATTGTTCATATAACGACCACTTATCGTTGTAAATATCATCTTAGTTTAGCACAGACATGCTTATTGCTTATTATAGCTTTACTTGACTACTACGTGCCCAACCACAACCCCCCCTTGATTTCTCTATCAAAACCCACTATTCCATCTATTTTTATAAAATAAAGTTGATTTTTGAATTAAATATGCAATAATTGTATTTATTTATCTTAAATAGTGAGAATAACCCATGCTGATCGAGTTCAAAATAGCAAACTACCGCTCCATAAGAGAAAGCCAGACCCTAAGCATGGTTGCGGCAAAAGACATCTCTCACCAAGATACCAATTGCATGCAGACAGGAGTCTCTGGCCTACCTCACCTCATACGCAGCGCGGTGTTATATGGTGCGAACGCCAGCGGCAAAAGCAATTTCATTTCAGCGCTTGCATTTATGAAAAGCATGGTAGAAACTTCTGCTGTCAGTATACGCGAAGGCCAAACACTCAATATTTCGCCATTTCGTCTTGATCCCAAAACAGCAACCAAGCCAACAGAATTTGAAATTATTATTATTGAAGATGGCATACGCTATCAATACGGATTTGAGGTTAATGCAACACGCGTGACAAAAGAGTGGTTATTTGCTTGCATAAATCGTAAACCACAACTTTGGTTTGAGAGACAATACGACGTTAAAAAAAATAAAGACACTTGGAACTTTGGCAGTCATTTACTCGGTGGGAAACAACGTAATTTATGGAGCGAATCTACACGCGGAAATGCACTCTTTCTTTCAACAGCAGTTAATCTTAATAGCGAACAATTACGTCCCATTTTTAATTGGTTTGTGAATAAATTAATCATCATTGAGAACAATGCATTTCCTCATCCATTCTATACAATGGAATGCATCAAGCAAGAACGTGATAAACCAAAAATTATTGAACTTTTACAAGCGGCCGATTTAGGCATCACTGACGTACAAATTAAAATGCAGAAAGGACAACAGATACAAGTGCGCTTAGAATCCGGCACAGCAGCGATTGAGCACAAACAAGAGATGGAGGTCCCTAGCGCTACTTTTTTCCATGAAGATAAAAACAAAAATCCAATAAGTTTTACTTTCGAGGAAGAATCCCATGGCACGCAAAAGTTATTCGCTTATGCTGGACCAATCTTAGATGTTCTGCGGAATGGGAAAATATTAATTGTTGATGAGTTAGATAGTAGCTTACATCAAAAAATGGTAAGATTTTTAATCTGCCTTATACAGAACGCTGATCTAAATAAAAATGGTGCGCAATTGTTTTTCACAACACACAATACTTCTTTACTAGATATGGACTTGTTCCGTCGCGATCAAATTTGGTTCATGGAGAGAAATCAAGAGCAAGAATCACATCTTTATCCATTAACTGACTTCAGCCCTCGCAAAGGTGAAGCGCTTGAAAAAGGTTACCTCTTAGGGCGCTATGGTGCACTGCCTTTCTTTGGTGAGTTTAATTTATAATATGGAGTAATGGGTGTGAGTGCCAGTCATGTATCCCAGAAGAAAAAATTTCGTAAAACAAACGAACTTGCTCGTCGAAAAGCGAAAAAATCACCGTATGCCACTATTGCAATCATTTGCGAAGACAGCAAAAGCTCCCCTTCTTACTTCAACAAACTAAAAAGCCACTTCAGGCTTAATACTGCAAATGTTATCATAGCATCGAGTAAAGGCTCAGCTCCTATTAACGTAGTTAACCATGCTATAGGAATGACCAAAAACACTCCTGAAATTGATTACGTAGCCTGTGTATTTGATCGCGATACCCATGAAAGTTATGAACGCGCAATCAATAAACTGGACGAGCTTAAATCAACCAACAAAAATAAATCAATTTACTGGGCCATTACATCAACGCCCTGTTACGAGATATGGCTACTTTTACATTTCTGCTATACCACAAAATCTTATCATGCTAGCGGAACAAAATCTGCTGGAGATAATCTGATCGCTGATTTATGCAACTATCTTAATTTATATAAGAAAAACACCACTACATGGTTCAGTGAACTGATTAATAAACTCGATGCTGCAATAAAAAATGCAAAACAGTTACAAGAACACAACTTTTTAACAAAATCAACAAATCCATCTACAAATATGCATATTTTAGTTGAATTTTTAATAAGACTCAAAAAATAAAGGTGTCATTTTTAGAAGATAATGTTAACGACCAAATATTTCGCTTCTCTGAGATAAATATCGACATCATGCACGGGAGAGGCGTCATTAATCGCATTAAGCGCAGCGGCATCGAGTATTCTTTCACGACTTTTCTTAATCACACGCGCACCTGTAATCTGCCCATCGGGATGCAGTACAAAACCAACAGAAACCATACCATGCATCTGCAAGTCCTTGGCAACTTTAGAATAATAAAGCTTAGCCGTAATCGCACGACCTAATAAATTTCTTAAAGGATCTTCCGATAATTTTTCACCTATCATATGAATAGGTTCCATATATTTTTCAGCAGACACGGGCTGAGAGGGATGCGTTAAATCAGATAAGGATTTCGCATTTTCAAAAAAATCTCGATAAGAAGGGTGCCGCTGCGCGCGACTTAAATCAAAATCACGATCCGATTTAATATTATTTTGCTGCGCTACGATTGTTTTCTCTCGCGATATCTTTTGAGACTTCTGCATAGGCGAAACAGACGATGCGGAAGGCGCATAGGTATAAGCAGGCACATAACGATAATAACTTTCTTCTTTCTTAACAAGCGGAACCGCTGTGATAAATACATTGAGATAATAAAAAAATGAAAAAAATAAAAGATGCAAAAATAGAGATAGCCAAAAAAAGGAGGAAAGCGTAAATATCCTAACCTTCATGAAACAGCTCCCCACCGCCATTCGGCCTGATAGATAAAATGACGATTGATCATTTCTTTCAACGTCTCTATATCCTGACACAAATTAACATGATCACAAAATGCTGAAAAAGAAACCAAACCTCGCGCATAGTATTTTGCAAACTGCCTTGCTTGTAATAACGCTACTCTTTCATTTTCCAGCAAGGATGCCAGCTCTTCCACATGTGTTATCAACATATTCGCCCTGGCTTCCCAGGCTGGTATCACAAAAACCTCTCCACGCATTTCTGCGCGTAACTTTGCAATTAACCACGGCTGACCCACACCAGATCGGCCAATCATCATCCCTGCGCATCCTGTCTCAGACATTTTCTTTAACGAAGCGATACAACTAACGTCACCATTACCAATCACAGGTATTTTCATAGACGAGACAAAAAATGCTATTTGATCATAACGACAAGCCACATCATAATTTTCCGTCCAGTGCCTACCATGCACAACCAGAAAATCAGCACCAGCATCCGTGACGGCACGTGCCACTTCAGCATTCGATTTCTCTTCACACTCACCTTCGACACGAATTTTAACAGAAACAGGCAAGTGCGTATTTTGCTTCATTGCCGTGATCAATGTACCAAGCAAAATAGGATTCATCAGCAGACGAGAACCCGCTCCTTTTTCGCGAATTTTTCTCACAGGACAACCACAATTGAGGTCAATGCAATCAGCTCCCTGATCAGTCACACGCTTCACCGCCTCAGCTAGCAAATGAGGATCGGTACCAGACAATTGAAAACAAACAGGACCTTCTTGTAGATCCTTTTTCAAATAACGCCGATGTTGGCTGGGCGATCCATGAACAATCGTATGAGAAGAGATCATTTCTGTACAAGAAAAAGCAGGCTGACTATGCTGCCAAGCGAGACGACGAAAAGGTGCACAACTCACACCCGCCAAAGGGCCCTGGATAAGGTTGGTTGCAAATGCCTGATTACCTAAGAGTAGTTGATTCATGCTTCTCATTATAGTATAAATACCCCCACGAAATGAATCGTTTCATCGCTTATTTATGGAGGATTTATGAAATTTGTCGGACGACTTACCTTATCCCTCGCTTGTTTACTACTTTTCTTAGCATCTGGTACGGCGATTGCTCATCAACATACCGCAAGCGACGAATTAAAAATACAAACAGATCATTATCTTGATGACTTCTACTTCCCTTACCACCCTGTGGACGCAACAGAAGCAGGCGTGCATTTATACGATGGCCAATTGCAAGATTACTCAAAAAAAGGCATAGAACGCACACTGTTAGCACTGAAAAAATTCGAAAAAATAATCAAAAATATTTCTACAGAGACATCAAATGAGACCGAAAAAGCTGATCGCGATTTATTATTAAATCATATTCGCAGTCAGATACTAACACTCACGCGTATCCGACCCTGGGAAAAAAATCCAGATTATTATGCAAGCAGCCTTACCGAGAGCGCGTTTGCTTTAATGGAACGCAACTTTGCCCCCGCAGATATTCGCTTACAGGCATTGATTAACAGAGAAAAGCAAATGCCTGCCGCTTTAGAAAATGCACATGTTCTGTTAAAAAATCCTCCTCACATTTATACAGAAATTGCATTAGAACAATTGCCTGGACTCATTGCTTTCTTTCAAAAAGATGTGCCTCTGGCGTTTGCTAACGTAAAAGATGAAAAGTTGCAAAATGAATTTAAAAAATCAAATCATACTGTTATTAAAGCGCTAGAAGCATACCAGCATTGGCTAAAAGAAAGCATCTTACCTGTTTCACATGGAGATTTTCGTATTGGCGAGAAAACATTAAGAGAGAAATTGGCCTATGATGAAATGGTAGACTTACCGCTGTCCCGGCTACTTACCGTCAACACAAAAAATATGCGAGAAAATCAGAGATTATTTAAACAAGTTCAAAAAGAAATACGAGACCAAAAAGATCAACGTCAGACACAACCAAATTACCCTTCACCAGATAAGCTCCTGGTCAGCTTTGAAGCTAACTTCGATAAACTCATTGTTTTTATTAAAGATAAAAAAATCATTACCATTCCTTCAGACAAACAACCTATCCTACAGGAAACACCGCCCTTCTTACGCGCCACAACTTTTGCTTCAATGGATACACCGGGGCCTTATGAAAAAGTGGCAACTGATGCTTTTATGAATGTTACCTTTCCACACGCGGATTGGAACAAGGAGAAAACAGCAGATTTCATGAAAAACTTTTTTAACTTTCCTGAAATCACCAGCGTGGCTATCCATGAGGCCTATCCTGGACATTATGTGCAATTTTTATGGTCACATGATATCACTGATCGCGTGCGCACACTCCCTGCCGCCAGGACAAATTTTGAAGGATGGGCACACTATTGTGAGCAAATGATGCTAGATGAAGGACTTGGACAAACAGAAGATTCACTCATAGCCAAGGAACTGCGGCTAGCAGAATTAAAAATGGCATTATTACGCAATGCACGTTTCACTGTCGCCATTAAGATGCATGCTGGAAAAATGACATTTAATGAAGCGGTTAATTTCTTTGTCAAAGAAGGCTACCAACCCCTTGCTGCCGGGATAGTAGAGGCAAAACGCGGCACCGCTGACCCCACTTATCTCGCTTATACACTCGGAAAATTACAAATTCTGAAATTACAACATGATATGAAAGCAAAGCTAGGGACAGCATTTAACTTACAAACGTTCCATGATGATTTTATGCGCCAAGGTTTTGTACCCATTAAAATCATACGAAAATCGATGCTCAACAATGATTCTCCTACTCTGTAGAGGTCCTGCATGGAAAAAATAGATGAAACATCTTCCTCTTCACAACCTCGCGTGGCATGGCAGTCCTTTTTAGCCACCACGCTTGAATCCCTGCTTGCTTTTTATATCGCAACATTCTGTGTGGCAGTGTATTTTAAACATCGGAGCGCTCATTGGATCACTCCTTTTATTTTCCTGTGTTTACTCTACGCTTTTGTTATCATTGCATGCACAAAACGGGTTTTTAAGAAGTTATCTATCGCAACAGTGATGCTCATCATCCCAATTGCACCGCTCATTGCATTGATTATTGTCATTACCATGATCCCTATCTTACAGTTTTTCTAAAAAGCACTTGACCCCATATAAAATATGTTTAATAATCAACCCATTATGAAATAATGGTAAAAATTCACAAACGAGGACAATAATGCAGCACTGCGATATAACTATCAATCCGACAGAGCAGCACTGCGATATAACTATCAATCCGACAGATATGAAGCCTGAAACATTATATGCATTGCAATATATTCTTAATCGCCACCCAGACGAAAACTATTTTAATTCAACCGTGGTATATTTTTTGGAAGATAATCAATCTGTTGGTTTGACTACCCCTGTACGGCTTATTGGAACCCACTACATGACACCGCCACCAAGCGAAATTGCTTGTTTTATCAAAGTAATACACATCACACCATCTGAACTCTCCCCTAGCAATATTCAAACAAACAAATTGGCTTCCAGAAACGCTTTGCTATTGGATCGACTAACTAAAACATGTACTAAAGGGTATTCGTTTAATAATGCAAGTAGGTACCTTATCAGAAATGGCGATAATCTTGTTTGTATTCGTCTTACAGAAAATTTACTCTACTACAGAAGTAAAGGACACGAAAGAAATCGAACCAGATACACAGTCTGGTCTGATACAGCAGATTTTATCGGAGAAGGCGCTAGTACATCTGTCAATAGGACCAGAGGCGCCATGAAAGTAAAAGAATATACGACAGGCAGAATGAAAGGAATAGATATTTCTTTCAGAGATCCTAACAGTGTCGATAAATCATTTGCCAAGCCTAATCATTGTGTTGCAAAACTAATAAAGCCCAGCGAAAATGGCATGTTTTATCGAAGACATCAACGTACAGCACCTATCAGAGAAAGAGCGCTGAGAATCAGCCGCCCATTTAAGTTGCTTCAACCTCATCATGTCGATCCCAGCAAAAGAGTTTGCAAAGGCATGATCGAAGATAATGCGCAAATAACAGATAAACAAATGGACTTAAAAAAATGGGTAGAATGGACACAACAGGGCGGGCAGTTAGAATATAGCGCACGACTTAAACTGTGCATTGCTTTTCTCAAGGAACTGCATAGATTACACGGACTAGACATTCTGCATAAAGACATCAAACCTGCGAATGTAATCCTAGATTTAGGAAATCTAACGGTCAAAATCATTGATTTTGATTTATCTGCCTTTTCACATGATGCAGCATTCAATGAAAATTCTACAAGCGGAACAGCTGCTTATTTTGCTAAAGAAACTGCTGATCACTGCGAGAAACACGAGCCATATACCTATACTGCCGCAAGCGATTTACCTGGTGCGTCTATTATAATTGGCATCATACTTGGCGCGCAAGATCCCAACGCTCCTTTCTTAGAAAAAGCAAAGAGACATGAAAAAGAATACAAAAAAACGATGCGTACAGAAGCAGAGAGACAAACAAAATTAGATTTTCCCAAAACCTCGGAAATAACAGATGAACAATATGATAAACTGTTTTATGAAAAATATTCGCAGCTATATGAAGCTCTGCGAAAAACAAATTACGAAGAACGTATAGGACTTTCACAAACGTATCGTTTCGAAAGATTATTGACTGATGATGTATTTTCATCTGTCAGTGAAGTGAGAAAATCAGAAATAAGATCCTTGCTTGAGAGAATTTATCTTTCAGATCAAGCGAACAGGCCGAATTTATCGGAAATTATACCGTACTTTGAAAGTTGGTATCAAGAAACGTTACCGGCAGGATTCGTGCCTTCTCCGGCAGAAGAGGTGGGAAATTGCCAGTATGAAGGATCCGGCTCGAGCATGGACAGTGTTGATGATGGAACAACAAGGAGGCCAGGCACCATCAGCAAGTTATGCATTGCAAGCTAAAACTTCCCCTCATCCACCCTGTCGGGCATACCCGGTAAGACCGAGCCGCGACCGTGAGGGAGCGTCACATGACTAGCAAGCGTCACTGTTATTGAGCGGTGGCACCTGTTAGCCATGTGACGCTCCCTCACGGTCGCGGCTCGGTCTTACCGGGCACCTACACAGAATATTCGTAAGCCTTCAGCAGACCCTGTAACACCAAGTCCGGCAAAATCACATCAAACAAACCTCTGTCTTTATATAATTGCGCAAAACCGCCCGTGCCAATTACAATACTGTCTTCACCATGCAATGCCTCGTTACGCATTCCCACTATTATCTCTTTTAACGCACCAAGTTGGCCATAATACAAACCGGACTGAATGCATTCTCGCGTTGAACTACCCAGATAGCAAGCAGGTTCTTCAATATCCACCTCCATGAGTTTTGCCGTATTATTGCGTAATGATTCCATACCTAAACGCAACCCAGGCAAAATTGTTCCACCCAAGTAATCTCGATTTTTTGTTACCACACAAACTGTTGTTGCCGTACCCATATCAACAACAAGTACATTTTGATTAGGATAAAAATGCATCGCACCAATTGCGCCCGCGATAATATCAGCACCGACTTCAGCTGGGTTTTTATATTTAATGTTTAACCCTGTTTTCACACCCGCACGCAGCATAAAAACATCTGCTTTAAAATAGAGAGATATCATGTGTCGTATTGTAAAATCACAGCCTGGCACAACCGAGCTAACTGCAAATGCCTTAATTTGCTCTCCTTGAATACCCTTCACCTGCAATATATTTAATAAAAACATACCAAATTGATCAGCCGTACCAATTAAATGCGTGGCGTAACGAAAGCGCGCAATAATTTTATCTTTCTCATAGACACCACCTAATAAATGCGTGTTACCAATATCTAAACATAAAAGCATGACCTTACCCCTTTAGGACATTATCAATCAATCGCACCTCACCCAACCAAACAGCCCCCAGACGACGCCCCCACTGCTCTACAATATAATCCACACGAAAATCAAGCGCAATGAGTGCACGTTGAATCTCATCACAGGATAAATCTGATCCCAGTAATCGCGGAAAATGCGCTGCATGTGCTCTTTGCGCTTTTGTTAAACGAGAATTTCTCGAACTCAATGCCAACCCATCTGGTGCGCGCTTTGTTGCAATCGGCACAATATCTATTTGCAGAAACAAAGCTGACAGCATTTTCTTAACGAGCAATAATTGCTGATAATCTTTTTCTCCAAAATAAACACGATGAGGTGTAATAATATTTAGTAACTTCAGCACAACAGTTAACATACCCTCAAAATGTCCTAGGCGATACATTCCTTCTAATAATGTGCTTTCTATTGTTTCTACTATTTTTACCTGATAAGCATCTGGATACAACAGTGCTTGATCAGGCAGAAAGAGAACATCGACACCTGCCGATGCCAACAATGCCTGATCTTCTGCTAAGGTTCTCGGATAATGTTCAAAATCCGATGCTTGATTAAACTGCGTAGGATTCACAAAAATGCTCACAACAGTGATATCATTCTGCGATGTTGACGCTTCACACAGAGTCATATGCCCTTCGTGCAAATGACCCATCGTGGGAATAAACCCAATGGACTTACCTTGCCAACCAGCAAGCAACTTTTTGTAATCGCTAATTTCCGTAACAATGTTCATCACGTGGGAATGCTCCAGATTGTACAGCCTCTACATAGGCATCAACACCTGCTTTTAAATTATCAAATCCATTTACAAAAACTTTTACAAATTTTGGTGTAAAATCAATATTTAATCCTAATAGATCTTGAAATACCAACACTTGCCCATCTGTATCAGGACCTGCACCAATACCAATCGTTGGGATAAATAAACTTTCTGTAATTTCCTTAGCTAATTGTGCGGGTATACATTCCAACACAATAGAAAAACAACCCGCTTCTTGCAATAACAACGCGTCTTCTTTTAATTTTTTTGCACTCGCCTCTGTTTTACCTTGCGCCTGATAACCACCGAGGGCATGCACAAACTGCGGCGTCAACCCCAAATGCCCCATCACAGGAATACCAGATTGCGCCAAATGACTTACCAATTTTAAATTGCCTAAAGCGCTCTCCAATTTCACTGCATGCGCGCCTGCTTGCATTAAGGTTTGCACCGCCGCAATATTTTTACTCAGTGATTTTCGATAACTTAAGAATGGCAAATCAGCAACAATATATTTCTCTCCCGCACCACGGGCAACTGCTTGTGTATGCAATGCCATCATATCAATTGTTGCTGAAATCGTATCTTTATATCCATGCATGGTCATCGCAGCACTATCGCCAACCAGCAACACATCAACAGATGTCTGCGACAATAACCTTGCGCTCGTATAATCATAACAAGTGACCACCGTTACTTTTTTACTACTGTTTTTAATACGATAAAAATCGACAATATTCATTTACTTTCCTCTTTTATTTTCTGATAAGACTCAATAAAACTTTTATAAATTGGTTGAAAAGCATCTCCTGATAATGCAGCGATATTCCTTTGTATTGTTGCCGTATCGCCGCGTACTAAGGGGCCGGTTAGTGCAGTCTCAGGATGCAACATCACATTTTTCATTTGTCGCATGAAAAAAGGATGCGACAAATGAGCGGGGATTTCACATTCTTTTTCTAGATAACGCATAAACTTCTGCCACAATAAACAAGAAAAATTTCCGCTTAACACGCACAAAGCATGGTATTTTTCCTTTAACGACGGAGATAAACGAACAGATTGATTAGGCAACCCAGGCAATAGTTCAGAAAAATCTGGCGCGTCTTGATCAATCACAAAAGGAATAGATCGATAATCTTCTAATTCATACAACGAATCGTGGAATGTCATTAACGGATGCGCACCATAAGCCAAATCAGTCACTAAACTACCCGAGAAGTGCACAACAGTCGCTTCCGTACTGCTGAGAAACTGTTTAATAAACGATTCAATATCAGCGTCCGAAATTAATACCAAAATATGCGTCGCCGCTTTAAGCTGTTGCTCCAATACAGATAACGGCTCTGCGCGACACCACACTGCCGCGGGCATATTTAGCAAAGAAAGATAATGCCTGATATGGCGCCCAACACGACCTTGGCTGCCAATGAGTAGATAATTAGGTACCTGTCGTCGCATGATCAAGTCCTCCGAGCGGCTAATCTACCCCAACAGAGATTAATAAGCAATATTACCGTCCTATACCACAATAAACAAACCCGGCAGCACGCATCTGCTCTGGATCATATTGATTGCGACCATCGAATATCTTATTGCCACGCATCATATTTTTCATTGCTGCTATGTCTGGGTAGCAGAATGGCTTCCATTCTGTGACCAAAACAAGCGCATCAGCATCTTTGAGCGCATCGTACTGACTATCCGCTAATATTAACTGATTCTCAGAGAACCAGGATGCCGGCATGATCTCCCGCGCAACCACCATCGCCGCAGGATCATAGCCTCTCACAGACGCACCCCGCTTCAGTAGCTCTTCAATTAACACAAGAGAAGAAGCCTCACGCATATCATCTGTACCTGGCTTAAACGCAAGCCCCCATACTGCGATTGTGATACCCTTTAGATTTTCACCAAATGCCTGTGTAATATGTTGCGGCAATACTTTCTTCTGTGCCATATTACGATTTTCTACAGCGCGCAATATGAGCGGATCAATACCATGCTGCTCCGCCATTTTCAGCAAAGCACGCACATCTTTAGGAAAACAGGATCCACCATAACCACATCCTGGATAAAGAAAAGCATTTCCAATGCGCGCATCGGAACCAATACCGATACGTACATTTTCAATATCAACACCCATATGTTCACATAGCACAGCCATCTCGTTCATAAAAGAAATACGTGTTGCAAGCATTGCATTTGCCGCATACTTCGTCATTTCAGCATCTTTTACATTCATAAAATAAAGACGCTCCGGGCTACGCAAAATAGGTAGATATAAATCCAGCATGACACGCCTAGCATATTCAGATGACAAACCAATAATCACACGATCTGGTGACATAAAATCTTGAATCGCCGCACCTTCTCGCAGAAACTCAGGATTACTCACCACATCGAAGTTTAATGCAACACCACGTTGATTCAAAGCCTGCTGAATAATATTTCTGACTTGGTCTGCCATCCCAACAGGCACTGTGGATTTATCCACAATAATACAATCTTGTGTTAAGTAAGCACCAATATGCTGCGCAGCTTCTAAAACATATTTCGTATCAGCAGCACCGTCTTTATCACTCGGCGTGCCAACTGCAATAAAAATCAGTTGTGGTTGTGCAGATACAGCTGTTAGCGTTGTGGTAAAGTGCAGCCGACCCTGCTGCTTATTTGTGACGACCAAAGACTCCAATCCAGGCTCATAAATTGGCAAAATACCTTGATTTAAGTTATGAATTTTCTGTTCGTTTACATCCACACAAGTCACGTGATTACCTAACTCGGCAAAACAAGCACCGGTCACCAACCCTACATATCCCGCTCCGATTACTACAATATTCAACTGATACCTCTCTATTTCTTACTATCAAGCAGTTCAATAGGTCGCATATCCGGCGCGACCACAGTGGTAAAAATAATCACTTGATCACCATCCCGATTGCTAAATGTCTGCAAAGGATATAAATCCATTTCTGTTATTAAAAAACGCTCTTTGGTATTATCTTTCTCATCTCTCGATAAACGTAATGCAATGTATTGATAAGATTGCCAATGCGGAATCATATCTTCTATGTGATCGTATTCCTTAAATTTTATAAAAAGATCTTCTTTAAAGTGTTGCGAATAATACATAAGCTGATGGTCATTCGCATAGAGTGTTGCTTCTGGCGGAACGTTTTCAGCTAACCAATCTCCCGCTTGACGAATATACGTTTTGTCTCGACCAAAATCAAAAATACCACCCGCCGCTGACACACAAATACAGAAACTCACTATACTTGATAATATCCACTTTTTTTCCGATAGGGTGCGTTTTAATAGACGCTCTAGTGCAAATGGCACCCACAGCATGAGCGTGAGCGTTAATGCAATCATATAGCGCTTTGCTAAAAAAAGATGTTCAATAAAAAATACAAATGTCACAACCAAGTTCACGAGTGCATAGCCTATCACAACCATTTTAGCCTGAAACGAGCCTGGCAAGAGTCGTGATTGCAAAGCATATAAAAATAAAAAAGTATAGATGAGAGATAAATTCAAAGAGATATTTTGTAAATATAAAAACAACAAAACGCTCATCCACACCGCACCCGCATCTCGGATGGCTTCTACTGGCAGCACATGGTCAATCAGAGCATGCGTCACACTTTGATAACGATCAAGCACGGCTTGCCAACCCTCTCTCAGCTGCACAACCACATCTGATACCCGACCAAAAACGTGTAATGTCTGATCAGGATGGTAAGCTAACCAGCCTGCTATACCAGTGGAAATAAGAATCACAGGCAAGCACAGGATACCGATGTATTGTACGCGTCGAAGGATCGGCGTATTCACCTTGAATAACATCACAAAAGGAAGTGTTATTAAGAAAATAGCACCTTCGATACGGAATAAAGTCGCCAGCAGCAATGTGACACTCCAGGCTATCGCATGGCTCATTTTAGACTTCTGCATAAAATGCAGCAGAAAATAGATTGACATTAAATAAAAGGCCCAGTAGCCGTGATCTCGCACAATATACTGTCTCACATCGTTAAACTGATGGCACAGTAAGATCGTTGCTGCAGCGAGACACATCACACGTTTAGAGGCACCAAACATCTGCGTGATAGCGACAAAGGTCACAACGGTCATCGCGGTAAAAAACGCATCGATGGTATTTGCCGCCACCAAATAAGAAAGCGAGGTTATTTTTGAAACAGAAAAAATCAGTAAGGAATAGAACGGCCAAATAGCTTGACCACACAAGTGCATCATCGTAGACAAGCCCATGTTTGCAACAGCCGCGCTTGATAAATAGCAAATGGCATCCGGGTTAATCACAGTCACACGAACGCTCACCCAAAGAGACAATAACAAACTCAGCAAAGCAGATAGACCATAGATGCTAACATCTGCCTTTTTATCTTCTGTTAAACGGCTCCACCATTTCATGCAATCATTAACTCCAACGATCGTTTAAAATCATCGGCCAATTCAGGATGCTTGAGTGCATAGGCAACCGTTGCTTCTAAATATCCCAATTTACTACCACAATCGTAACGCTTACCTTCAAATTGATAAGCAAAGACTTGTTCTTCTTTTAATAAACTTGCAATGGCATCTGTTAACTGAATTTCTCCACCAGACCCACGATGCGTCTTTTCTAAGAGGGTAAATATTTTTGGTGTCAAGATATAGCGCCCGACTACACCTAAATGACTCGGCGCATCTGCAGGTTGTGGTTTCTCTACAATACCATGCAACCGCGCCAGCTTTTCTGATGACGCCACATCCACCACACCATATTTTGTCGTTTCTGCCGGTAATATTTTTTCTACAGCAATAATGCTTGATTGGTTTTCTTCAAACATGGCCATCATTTGTTTTAAACAAGAATGCTGCCCACCGTCAATTAAATCATCTGCCAATAACACAGCAAAAGGTTCTTGCATCACCAGTTGCTTAGCACACCACACCGCGTGCCCCAACCCCTGTGGAGATTGCTGACGAATATAAGCACAGGAAACCCCAGGTGGTAAAATTTGTTTCACAACATCCAATAATTGTTCTTTTCCACGGTTTTGCAGAAAAAACTCCAGCTCAAAGTTAGAGTCAAAGTGATCTTCAATTGCTCTTTTACTGCTGTTAGTGACAAAAATTAGTTCAGTAATACCTGCAGCTATTGCCTCCTCCACCGCATACTGAATCAGCGGTTTATCGACGATAGGAAGCATCTCTTTAGGATTTGCTTTAGTAGCAGGCAAAAAGCGCGTCCCTAAGCCCGCGACTGGGAAAATAGCCTTAGTAATTCTCATATTTTAGAACCATTGCCTTAACAAAAATAGTTGATGCAAATGGTAACACAGACCACCTGGAGTGCAAAATAACGTTTATAGGCGATCATCATATATCGTATCTTATTGAAAAATATAATAAAATATGCTATAGCAAATCACTTAACCAAACGGTATGATAAGGGATTTACGCAACTGCTGTTTGAGAACTTGTTTATGCGAAGAAACGTACTCATTCTGGGTCATAATGACGCCACGCAATTTATTGATATCTATAATCAATATGCACGGTTATTTGATCCAGCAAGTTACCACATTACAGTAGCTTATCTCACAGGCGCGCCAAACGAAAACACCCGAAATCGCACACTGGCAGATGAAGTGCTTTTTTTGAATATTCCTAAAAAAGATATCCGCTCTCTCAAAATAAAAGCCATCAAACAATTATTGTCTCTCACTAGACAAAAAAAATTCCATACCGTTATTTGTCATCGTTATAAACCGACTTATATCATGTTATGGGTTGCGCAGTTTTGTCGTATTCCGGCAATGGTTTTTGTGATGCATGAGCTGGGCACAATGGCTTCTTGCGGCAGACAAATTCTCATGACAGTGTTTGCGCGTCGCAATAGCAATATGTTATTCGCAGGCGTATCAAATGCCGTGCGGGATGATATGCGTAACAGCTTATGGGGCATTCCAAAAGACCGCATCATCACGCTGTATAATGTGATTGATATTACGATGATGGAACCTGCACTACAAAATAAACAAGCAGCGCGAAAAAAATTAGGATTACAGGAAGGTGATTTTGTGTTTGGCCAACTCGCAAGACTTGTACCGAATAAAGATCAAGAAAGTTTAATCCAAGCATTTGCGGAAATAAAAAAACGCTGCCCCACTGCAAAACTCATTATCCTTGGTGATGGCGCGCTTGAAAATAAACTCAGACAAATGGTTACCACCTTGCAGTTAGAAGATGCCGTTATTTTCACGGGTTATATCGATGCCGGATTTAGTTATATGAAAGCCTTCGATTGCTTTGTATTAAGTTCAACACAAGAGGCGTTTGGACGCGTATTACTCGAAGCAATGATTGCAAAAATTCCAATCATTGCGACACGCACACATGGCATCCCTGAAGTTGTAGGCAATGTTGCCCACTTAATACAACCCGGCAATATAAGCGAATTGGCAACAGTCATGGAAAAAATGTATCACCGCACCCCACTGGAACGCACTGATCTTGGCGAAATAGGATATCAACATGTCAGCGCGTGCTTTTCTATTCCGGCTTTCCAAAAAGCATTTTGGCAACTGCCACTATTTGAAAAAAATCATTACTTATGAAAATCGCTTACACAACAACTGCACCCGCTCACGATATACATCATTGGTCTGGTACACCATTTCATATGTCCCGCGCATTCGCAGCAAACGGTGTTGATGTGACTTATATCGATTCACTGAAACGAAAGTTACCACCGTTCTTCAAAGTAAAACAAACCTGGACAAAATGGGTTTGCAGGCAACGTATCAGCCCACGATTTAACGAAGTCAGCGCAAAATATTATTCCGAACAAGTGGCGCAAAAAATAGCGCACCTAAAATGTGATGCCATTGTTTCGCCGCTCATCAATCCTATCAGTCATTTAGACTGCGACATCCCTATTGTGCTCTGGACAGATGCATTGTATGCGGGGTTACTGGGTTTTTATGCACCGTTTTCTTATCATTCGGCTGAGACTATCGCGCAAGCTAACAAAATGACAGTAGCATGTTTATCACGTTGCAGCCTTGCGATTTTCTGCTCTGACTGGGCAGCAAATAGCGCCATTGAATTATACGGCGTTGATCGTCACAAAATACATGTTGTACCTTTTGGTGCAAATCTAGAAGACGCGCCCACCTTTGCAGACGTAAAGACTTTCATTCAGCACCGCGCAAGGAAAAAAATCAAACTCCTTTTCTTGGCAAAAAGCTGGGAGCGTAAAGGTGGCGATACTGTACTCGCTGTTGCAAAAGCATTATACGAAGCGGGGCACCCTGTTGAATTAACCATTACAGGTTACCTACCGCCACATCTACACCCTGTACCACCCTATGTCAAAATCACGGGGTTCCTTTCTAAACATGATCCTGCTGGCAAACAACAATTGCGACAACTGTTAGCAGATACACATTTTCTTTTTGTACCTTCACGCGCTGAAGCCTACGGTATCGTTTTTTGTGAGGCAAATGCTTTTGGTGTACCCTGTTTAACAACCTATACAGGCGGTATTGGCACGGTTGTAAAAGACCATATCAATGGCATGACGTTCAGTTTGCACGCACCCATTAACAGCTACTGCGACTACATTGTAAATGTTATGCAAAATTACCATGATTATGAATCACTTGCGCTTTCTTCCTATCAAACCTTTGCCACTCGCCTTAACTGGCAAACAGGAACAACACAAGTGAAAAAACTCATTCATTCGTTATCGTAGAACGCGGACTCTAAAACCGAGCCGCGACCGTGAGGGAGCGTGCACTGCCAGCCCTATCATTTGCTGAATAACGACGGATATGCTAAGTTAGACGATAGACATCATGATTTTTATGAGATTTTTTGAAAAAAATTTATTCTGATTGGCTAAAAATGAGCATATCTCGCACGATATCTGGAGCAGCAGGATAATGTACTTTAAAAACAGGCGCTTACGTGTTGATATTCTGGTTGTTTTCGCCTTATTGATTATCACCACTTGCACTAGCATTATTACTTATTCCTATATACAGAACAAAAAAATTATTCTCAAAATGGGCAGCACTGCTATTATCAGCGCAACCCAAGACGCAATGGAAAAATTCAATGATCACTTAAAACCAAGTCATATTATTCACCCTTCTTCCCTACTGATTGAAGACAATGTCCTCACACTCAAGCAGTCTGACAAATTAACGCATTACATGAATCTCATTTTAAAAACTTACCCACAGATCACCAGCGCTTACATCAGTGACACGACGGGCAATGTCATCATTGAGGATAATTTAGCACAAACATTGCATAAGCATGCCAACGGCACATCGATACCATTCACTAAGGTGCCTCCTCGCACACACTATATTTCACAATTTATTCAAGGAACTGATAAAAAAACCGTGTCTGTTGTTACTTTTAAAGATATTGACGGTAACATTTTAGGTAAAAAGAATATACCATTTGATCCCAAGGGTAGTAATCAGCCCTGGTTAAACAAAACGATCTTATCGGGCACTTCTCGACATATTGATATTTATCCGTTCCCTAATAAATCGGGTTATGGTATCACAATCTCAGACCCCATTGTCATTAACAACAAAGTCATTGGCATTATTGGCATTGATCTTGATATGCAACTCATCGAGAATTATCTTACCGAATACAAATTAAGCAAAAACAGTATTAGCCTTATTGTAGATAATAAAGGCAATATCATTATCTATGATGACCCACAAAATCCTAAAAAAGATTATACTTTACTTAAGATAAATCAAATTACAGATCCCGTTATAATGAAGGCATTTGCTCTTTATCAAAAAAAGAAATTGCCTTATTTTACTTTTACAGCAAAACACAAAGATTATGTTGGATTATTCATGCCTTATGCGTTGGATAAAGATAACTTATGGATTGTTGTGACCGTCCTACCTGTCGATGATATTTTGCGTGAAAGCAACATTGCCAATTATAATAATATGATATTATGCTCTTTATTAATTTTATTAAGCTTAATTTTTGTTTATTATTTTTCTCGAAAAATATCTGAACCCATTATGGAGCTAACCAATTACACAAAACACATATTACGCTTAGATTTTTCAGAACCACTTGATATCAAAACCAATATTTATGAAGTGATTATCCTCACCAAAGCATTTAACGCAACGCGCAGAGCACTCACTTCGTTTTCAAAGTATGTACCCAGAGCACTTGTTGTCAAACTGATACATTCAGGCCAAATTGCTGTGGTTGGTGGCGAGAAAAAACAAGTTAGTATTTTGTTTACTGATATCGAAAATTTCACGAATATTGCAGAAAAAATACCCGCCGAGGCATTAACGCAACAGTTATCAAATTATCTCGATGAAGTCACACAAATTATTCATCAAAATAATGGTAATGTTGATAAATATATTGGTGACTCTGTGATGGCATTTTGGGGTGCACCGTTTCCAGATGCCGAACAACAATATCACGCTTGTCTCACTGCGTTGAAATGCAAAGAACGCATTGATGCACTAAATGAAGCATGGAAATTATCAGGCGATCCTGTGTTTGTCACACGGTTTGGTATTCACACAGGAGAAGTGATTGTTGGCAACGTTGGCTCTTCCGATCGCTTGAACTATACGATATTAGGAGATGCTGTGAATTTCGCCTCCCGTTTAGAAGCAGCAAACAAAGTGTATGATACCAAAATCTTAGTTAGCGAAGCCATTTACACCATATGTAAAGATTTCTTTGAATTCAGAGAGCTCCCTTCTATCACAGTGAAGGGAAAATCCGATGTTGCAAAAGTGTATGAATTGATATCAGTCATTATGGGTTGATATACACATCATACTTTAATTAATATGATGTGTATATAACTTATTGATTATTAAATAATAATACAAATTATCACTTCTCATCTTCGCTCATTTTATGTAAAATACACATAGAGTTGTGTTTTTAATAAACTATATGATACAATAAGCTCATTAAATGAACAATCATAATAAATCAAGCGAGGAAAACACAAATGAGCGCATCCCGTAAAGGTTCACGCAAGGTTCATTTCTCTGCCACTCTTTTTGCTTGCTGTGAAATTCCCGCAAGAGGAGAGCGTATCCCAAAAGACGTAACTCAAATGGCAGTTGGCAAAAAACTCTCTGCGCTATCAGAAGGAAATGTTTTAAATAACGCATTAAAAAAACAACTTTGTCAATATATTGGGTTAATAGAAGTTACCAATGCTTATATTGGGATGAATAGAGAGTTGGAAACTCATCTCACGCTCCCTATCAGTGATATTTCAGAGACGCTCCTTTTAGAAATAGAAACCTCATCTCCTAAATCCAGCGAAGCCATCTCTAAAGCAATAAAGGATGTACAAGCCCATCTTTACAATGGCGCAGAAAATATTTTTCGAAGAACATTGCTCTCGCTATATAATCTTCTCAAAGAAGAAGAGGAACAAAAAAGTCCGACAGACGATCCTTACACACTTTTACGTAAGATATATAGCGAAATGCTCGATGCCTCTCCATTAATGAGCTCCGAAGATATTTCTATCAATACCATGTTTTTGATCAACATGGCACAGGTCATGAACATGCTCATGAAGCTAGAGAAAAAACAATATATACACACCAAACGAGATCGCTCGTCTTTCGCCAGCATACAAAGTGAGCTAAGCGCCATCCATAAATCACTAGAAAAAAATTCAGACAAACAGAAAACTTTACTTAAAATCACGAGGTCAATCCAAGAATTTATTTTACTGAAAAATATCGAAATTTTAGATGAGAAACTGTCTGTTTTAAAACAGAATTTATCAAATGCAACAGACAAAACCAGAGAATTGATAGAAAAATTAATTCAGCTCAGAGCAGATAAAGATGTAGAAAGCAGAGCAGGAGTGGGATTCTATCAAGAAATAAATTATCTATTAACTGCATTTAGAATGAGTACAGCAGCTGAACTCGTCTGTCAGTTAGAGGATCGCCATATGTCTGGATTAACAAGACTAAAAAAAGAGGGGTTAGCAACACCAGCAGTAGGCCACATTATTTTATTAGCAAATGAAATAATAGAAGAAATCGTACGTAATGACGCATCAGACTATAGCGGAGAAGGTCAGTATAGCGAGATATCAGACGAAGAGACGCTTTATTTTCCTGATGACGAAGATGTTTCCGCTTACACAGCAGTGGCAGCACCTTAGCAACAACACGCCGAGGGAATAACATCAGCCTGGAACGCTGGACTGTGCGTTACGCGCTTACTTGCCTGTAAATGCGTTCACTTTTGATCATAAATTAATCAATTTAGCCATTATTCTAAAGAATGTATTAAAATGTATTAAATCAATTAATACATTTTAATACATTGCATAACTGAATGATTGTACATATAATAGTTCCTACTCTGTTAAGAGATTTTTAGGATATCTATGATAAATAATTGGCATTTTGCAAGGCCAGAACTCGCTAATAACTATATCAATTTGTTTGAGATTGGTTTGACGTCTGCGAAATGCCTGTTTGCCAGACGCCGGATGGGTAAAACCGAGTTCCTGAAACAAGATCTTATTCCTGCCGCAAAAAAAGCTGGGTATATTGTTGTTTATTCAAATCTATGGGAATTAGAAATCAACCCTGCAATTGCACTGGTATCCGAAATTTACAAAGCAGTTGAGCCAAAGGGATTCAATAAAATATGGGCTAATCTCTCTCGCCCGGTAAACAAAATAAAAGCTTCCGGTAAAATTGCTGGTATTGCGGAAGGAGCGATAGAAGCTGATCTCAATGATACGAAAAAATTGTCGGGCACCCTACTGATGGAAGCAATGAATGCTTTTGACAAAACAAAAAGCAAGATGATACTGCTTATTGATGAGGCACAGGTACTAGCATATGAAGAAAATGCTCATTTTGCCCACGCCCTAAGAGCAGCATTAGATATTAGAAAGGAAAGAATAAAAGTGATATTTGCCGGTAGCTCTGAAACAACGTTAAGAAGAATGTTTGGTGTCGCCTCTGAGCCTTTTTATAATTGGGCGCCTATAGAACCATTCGAATTGCTTGGTGTCGCGTTTGTGCAGGCTATGGTAGAAAAAGTTAACAAGATATCAAAATTTCCTTTAGAAATTGATAAAGCAATTGAGGCGTTCACAAAACTGAAGCATACACCAGAATTTTTCCGCAGATATGTTGAATCATATCTCACTAACCCAGAAAAAGGATCCGGTGCTATCTTACACGCTACTATGAGTAGCGTATTTAGTGACGAAAACTTTAAACAGCAATGGGAAGCACTACTCCCAGCAGATCAAATCATATTATCGATGATCTCTCATGGCGTTACTGACTTGCATAGCAAATCAGCGGTACAAAAATTAGGAGAGGCACTGGGGATTGGTGATAATGTTGATAGGAACACGACGCAAAACGCGTTGCGTCGACTGTCCAACAAAAATTTAATTACTAAAATTGAGTTTGGAAAGTACCAGTTTGAAGACGAAGGCTTTGCTGATTGGGTGAAACATCTTACTTAATTAAAAAATTCGCGAGGCATAGCAATACAATATAGCATATTCTCCGCATGATGTGCGGAGAATAAATCGTGACAGCCGTTATCGTTATATAGCGCATCTCACGCACCTACGGTGCTTGAAAACGTGGGTGAATTGTCGCTTTACCCCAGGCTGCGCGCTATCGCGCTTACCTGGGGCTGTAAAGCTTTCGGTCGTAAACGACCTGATTGCGTTGTTGTTCTATGAAGTCAACCCAAAATTAATTTAATGAGGGGTTGCAATTCAACACAGTATCTATAAAGCTTTCGGTCGTAAACGACCTGATTGCGCTGTTGTTTATGCGATTAACCCAAAATGAATTTAATTGAGGTTAATCACATAGAATTGCGACGCAGCCAGGCCGTTTACGGCCGCAAGTTTTACAGCCCCGGCTGAGGATTGCGAAGCGAAGCGTAGCAATCCGAAGGCCGGGGTAGTAGCAATCCGAAGGCCGGGGTAGTAGCAATCCGAAGGCCGGGGTAATGGAAATCCATCCATGTTTTTAAGTACCGTAGGTACGTGAGCGATTTTAAGATAGCTTCTCAGATGCGGATCGGTTTTAAAGTCCATGATCTCACCGCGAGGAGTATAACACAAAGGAAGTGCGGAGATCCGCGTTATGCTCAATAAGCATTCCGGCTAATAAAACCTCTCCAGCATGTCATTAAAATAATTTTTAAATCAAAACGCAGGGACCAGTTGTTAATATAATACAAATCATACTCTACACGCTTCTGCATTTTATCCAGCGTTTTTGTTTCACCGCGCCAACCATTGACTTGCGCCCAACCCGTAATACCAGGTTTCACGCAGTGACGTTGCATATAAGTATGCACCGTATCCTTATAATACTCATTATGCGCCAACGCATGTGGCCTAGGCCCCACAATAGACATGCGACCTTGCAAGACATTAATAAACTGCGGCAATTCATCTAAACTTGTTCTGCGTAAAAAACGACCTAACGGCGTCACACGCTTATCATCCAGCGTGGCTTGCGTGACGGCACCTTCATCCTCAATATGCTCATACATGGTGCGAAATTTATAAACCTTAATCACACAGCCATCCCAACCTAATCTCTCTTGCTTAAAAAAAACAGAACCACGCGATTGCAATTTTACCAACACCGTTATCAGCAAAAATAACGGGCTGATCAATACTAAAATCAATGCAGCCAACAAACGATCTTCAATCGCCTTTACAACACGATTCACCCCTTGCATTGGCGTCGACCGAATATTGAGAACCGGAAATCCAGCAATATCTGTGATAGAATGACTCATTAAATCTAACCCAAAAATATCTAGCACAAAACGCGTCGTAATCATGTGGTGACGGAGTATATGCAAAATCTCCTTCATACGCGCTTCCGCTCTGAGTGGCAAAGCAAGCCAAATTTCATCAATCGCATGTTCACTTAAATAAACATCAAGCGCTTCAGGTGTCTGTATCACAGGAATACCATTAATAGAGGCTGGTTTTTTCTCTGCATCGTCATCAATCAGACTCATCACGCGAAATCCCGTCCAAAGCGCATGCTGTATCGTATTCGCTATTTTAATACCTAATTCACCAGCACCCAATATCACCACCCGACGCTCATTCAACCCGCGCGTACGCATAAAAGTCAGGAAACAGAGAACCCCGTAACGATATAAAACAATAAACAGAACGGTAAACATCATCCACATGGCAAACCAAACACGCGAATATATTTCTCCTGATTTCGTAAAGAAAGCAACACCTGCCAATAAAATGGCCAAAATCGCAATTGCCTTCATTAAACGTGAAAAGTGGCTCGAGAACGTCTTTCCCCGGAGAGAAGCATAAATATTGAAAGAAGAAAAGACGAATACGGTGAGCACCATCCCTATGAAAATCGCTTTCAGATAAGCCGGGTCTATTGCAAGTGTTGTGAAATGCGAGAAGTGCGTTAAAAAGCCAAGCGTTGAAAATTTGAGAACATAAGCTAACCAACCCGCAAAAAAAACAACGCACATGTCCGCTAAACGAATCATCAGCGAAATCGCACGAAAATGTTCCTTTAATAATCCTTTAGGCAGCATATTAAGTATGTTATCCTGATTCACTATTCTTATATCTAAATATATAGGTTAATAATGAGAACTGCTATTGTTTGCGATTGGTTAGTCACCATAGGCGGTGCAGAAAAATTCCTGGGACATCTTCTCAGCTGTTACCCAGATGCTGATCTGTTTGCAGTCATTGACTTCATCCCACCCAATCAGCGCGCCTTCCTCTTAGAAAAACCCATCCAAACAACTTTCTTGCAGAAATTCCCTCTGGCTAAGAGACACTATCGGCGTCTACTCCCTCTTATGCCTTTAGCCATTGAGCAACTTGATCTATCAGGCTATGACCTCATCCTTTCCAGCTCGCATGCTGTTGCCAAAGGCGTGCTAACAGGCCCGGATCAATGCCACATCAGCTATGTACACTCCCCCATGCGCTATGCCTGGGACCTACAACATCAGTACCTGCGCGAAACAGGGCTCGATAAAAAACAATCCGGCTATATCGCTCGTTACCTTTTACATAAATTACGCTTGTGGGACTGCCGTAGCGCACAAGGCGTAGATCATTTCGCTGCCAATTCAAATTTCATTGCCAGACGTATTCTAAAAACTTATAGGCGAGACGCAACTGTTATTTATCCGCCTATTGAAATTGATCGCTTTACACCACAACTTAGCAAAGAGGATTTTTATCTCACTGCTTCACGCTTAGTGCCCTACAAGAAGATCGATCTCATTGTAGAAAGCTTCCAGCATCTTCCTGATAAAAAGCTTGTAGTCATCGGAGATGGACCAGATATGAGAAAAATTAAGAGCAAAGCAGGGAAAAATGTAGAAATTTTGGGTTATCAATCACAGGATACGCTCATTCATTATCTTAAAAATGCAAAGGCATTTATTTTTGCGGCCGAAGAGGATTTTGGTTTAATGCCAGTAGAAGCACAAGCCTGTGGCACACCTGTTATTGCTTTCGGCAAAGGTGGCGCATGCGAAACTGTGATAAATATCGATCATAAAAATCCAACTGGCGTCTTTTTTAATCAACAGACGGTAAAAGCAATTTGTGAATCCATTACTGCTTTTGAAAATAATATCTCACGATACCATCCTGATCACTGCGTGCAGAACGCAAAACGCTTTAGTCCAGACAAATTTCGTCATACTTTCATGCGCTTTGTTGATGAGTCACTTCATGCGTGCTATTCTCCCTCCGAAGGACTGCCACAATAAGGTCGAACATATTTTTTATGATTATTGAAACAGAGGCAACATTCTCTCAACCACTTTATTCTGATGAACGAGAAACATCAGAGCAGAATGAGATCGTTTTTCATCAAAAAAGTCAAAAAATGCTTGCCTGGGAAGACATTCGGGATGGGTTATTGCGTTGGCGTATTTGGTTGCTCCTCTCTTACCAAGACATCAGGCTACGTTACCAACGTTCCACCCTGGGTCCATTCTGGATCACACTCAGCATGGCAATTACCGTATATTCCATGGGATACCTTTACAGTCATCTATTTAAAATGAACATGCATGATTATTTTCCCTATCTGGTTGCGGGTATGCTAGGGTGGTCTTTGGTTTCAACAACAGCCACAGAGCTTGTTGAAACTTTCACGCAGTCCAGTGAATTGATTCGGCAAATTAAGCTACCTTATACCCTTTATATACACAAAGTCATCATGCGCAATTTTATTATTTTCTTCCACAATATCCTGGTGATAGTTCCCATATTGATTCTTTTTCGTGGCACCTCAGCCTGGAACATACATTTACTGTTATTACTGCCTGGGTTACTGCTTATCTATGCTAACGCTTTCTGTTATGGTATTGTTTTATCAATGATTGGTGCACGTTACAGAGATATCTCTCAAGTTATCAAGAGCCTCATTCAAATTGCATTTTTTCTTACGCCAGTCATGTGGATACCCGATATTTTACCTCCTGACAAACGCTTTTTTGCCCTCATCAACCCCGTTTATGCGCTTATCGAAATGGTTCGCGCCCCTATGCTCGGCAATCTGCCCACCGCTTCTAACGTGGCCATGAGCTTACTCGCAACACTCGTTGGGATTGCATTGAGTTATTACTTATTTACCCGTCGACGTGCACGCATCATTTATTGGATATAATATGGCACAAATTAATTTACGTTCTGTTTCTGTTGAGTTTCCCATTTATAATCTAAGTGGCCGCTCCTTTAAAAAAGCAGTACTGCACCGCACAACAGGTGGTACCATTTCTCGCGATGCTCAAGAAAAAGTCATTATCAAAGCACTCAATGACATCAGCATTGATTTTCACCACGGCGAGCGCATTGGCCTCATCGGGCACAATGGCTCTGGGAAAAGCACGCTACTGAGATTGCTTGCTAAAATTTACGAGCCCAATACTGGACAGTTACATATTGAAGGACAGATCTCTCCCCTGCTCGATATTTCTTTAGGCGTGGAAGCAGAACTCACAGGATATGAAAATATCTACTCACGGGGCATCTTGCTCGGTTTGTCTCGCAAACAAATCAAAAATCAAATGCATGAGATTGCAGAACTGACCTGTCTAGGGGATTACCTATCCATGCCAGTACGCACTTATTCTGCTGGCATGAAAATCCGTCTTGCTTTTGCTGTTTCAACAAGCATTAAACCGGATATTTTATTGATTGATGAGGTTTTTGGTGCAGGCGATGCAGACTTCATGGAGAAGGCAAAAAATCGGATGGTATCACTGCTTGATCAATCGAGCATTGTTATTATGGCAACACATTCTGATGACTTAATTACTGAATTTTGCACTAAAGCATTAATCATGGATGCCGGACGCATAAAATATTTTGGTTCAACAGAAGAAGCTTTATCTATTTATCACGGAAAAACATTATCAACCTAAGTATTGATAGTTTTATTAAAAGGAAGTTTAGCAATGATTATTAGCCGTACGCCTTATCGTATTTCATTCGTTGGCGGTGGAACAGATTATCATACTTGGTACCAAAAACACGGCGCAGCCGTGCTCTCTACAACAATTAATCAATATTGCTACTTACAATGTCGTATGTTAGCACCTTTTTTTAAGCATAAATCCCGTATTGTCTGGTCTAGAGTTGAAGAGGTATTAGAACACCAAGAAATCCAACATCCTGCCGTGCGGGCTATTCTAGACTATTTGCATATCAATCAAGGCGTTGAGATACACCATCAAGGCGACTTGCCTGCTCGCTCTGGCTTGGGTTCCAGCTCTGCATTTTCTGTTGGCCTATTACACACAATGTATGCGTTACGTGGCATGATGTCTAGCAAACGTGAATTGGCATGTGAAGCCATTCACATCGAACGTGATATTTTAAAAGAAAATGTGGGCGTACAAGATCAAATTGCAACCGCTTATGGTGGCTTAAATAAAATTATTATTCATCCTGATGGAGATTTTGAAGTGATTCCTTTGGTTTTACCACAGGGACGCGTACACCAATTAAAAGAGCATCTCCTGTTATTTTTTACTGGCGTTTCACGTACTGCATCTGATATTGCAGCAGACAAAATCAGATCCATCCCGCACAAACAACACGAACTCAGCCAAATGCGCGCCATGGTTGATCAGGCTGAAAAAATCCTTTGCTCTGGAGAAGACATTATTCATTTTGGTGAATTATTACATGAAGCTTGGCTATTGAAGCGTCAGCTTAGCACAAAAATTTCGCCCTCTTTTATTGATGAATTATATACAAGAGCGCAACTTGCTGGCGCAATTGGCGGCAAGCTATTAGGTGCAGGCGGTGGTGGGTTTATGCTGTTTTTTGTACCACCTGAGAAAAAACTGCAGGTATGTGAAGCATTAAAAGATGTGTTGCTCGTTCCTTTTGATTTTGAATCGAGCGGATCCCAGATTATCTTTTATGATCATCTCAACAATAGTCAAATGACCAGAACGCGCAATGACTACAATGACTTACTGAATGCATCTCTTGAAGAAACAAAACCGCTACAAAAAAAACGACTCAATCGACTATTAACGGTAACAGAGAAAATAACGGAGGAAGCTGTATGAGTGATCAACAAATTTTACTGGATCGTATTAAATCAGATATTAAAGCATACTGCAATAACGCATACGATTATCGATTTAACAAAAACAAACCCGCTGTGCGTTTACAAGAACCCACAACAGATGCTGAAGAAATCTTTGCAGCCATGGAAACCATGCTCTCAACCTTTACAACGATGGGTAAAAAAGTACGTGCTTTTGAAGAGCAATATGCCGCTTATGCGGGGACACGTTACGGCGTGATGTCTAACTCAGGTTCTTCTTCGAATTTACTCTCTGTTGCGGCCTTAGCGAATCCTTTCACACCTGATTATCTTAAGCCAGGCGATGAAGTGATTGTGCCTGCTTTATCTTGGTCTACAACGATTTGGCCACTCATTCAACATCAATTAATACCTGTATTAGTCGATTGCGATTTAAATACTTATAATCTTGATTTGAATAAATTAGAGAAAGCAATTGGTCCTAAAACACGTGCCATTAAACTCGTACATGTTTACGGCAATCCTTGCAACATGGATGGTATCTTATCCCTTGCTAAAAAACATAACTTGTTTGTGATCGAAGATTGTTGTGAGGCAATGGGTGCACAATATGATGGCAAAGCAGTCGGCAGCATGGGTCATATTGGCAACTTAAGCTTCTTTTTCTCGCATCATATCACAACATTAGAAGGCGGCATTTCCATTTCCAATGATTTCGATCTAACTGAAACCATGCGGATTCTACGCGCACATGGCTGGTCTAGAGAAGCCGATGAGCATCAAAAATACGTTAACATGTATCCTGATATTGACCCCAGATTCATTTTTATTAATGTGGGTTACAATTTACGACCCACAGAAGTTAATGCGGCAATGGGTCAGCTCCAATTACCAAAATTAGATACTTTTGTAGAAAATAGACGTAAAACAGCAAATTACTTTCTTAAATCACTTGCAAAACATAGTGATTTCTTTAGATTCCAGCAAGAAGAACCAAAGGGTAAACATGTTTGGTTTGGTTTTCCGCTTATTCTTAAAGAAAACGCGCCTTTTACAGTGAAACAACTAGCAAGCTACATGCAATCGCAAGGCATTGAAACACGCCCTATTATTGCTGGCAATATGGCTCGTCATCCTGCCTTCAACATGTTTGAACACCGTATTGGTGGCGATTTATCATCTGCAGATACCGTGATGAAGCGCGGTCTTGCTTTTGCTTGTCACCATGCTGTTGATGAGCAAGCACAGGCTTATGTTGTCAATACCATTGATCGTTTTATCACAGAACATACGAGTCACGCATGTCGTCAAGAAAAGGAAGCAGCATTATGATAAAAAAGAAAGTCCTTATTTGTGGTGCAACTGGCTTTATTGGTCGCAACCTAACAGAACAACTTAGCCAGCGTGAGGATTTAGAGGTACATGCTGTACGATATCATCGCCCCGAATACCACTGTCCCGGCGTGATCTGGCACCAAGCTGACTTACGTAAACCAGAAGATGTTGAACGCGTTATTGAAGGAATGGACGTGTTGATTCAAGCAGCAGCGACAACATCTGGCGCCAAGGATATTGTTTCACGTCCTTATATTCACGTGACAGATAATGCCGTGATGAATGCTTATCTGTTCCGTGCTGCGTTTGAACATAAAGTAAAACATGTTGTTTTCTTTAGCTGCACAGTGATGTACCAGTCTAGCGATCAAGCGCTACTGGAATCTGATTTTGATGCAAATAAGCCATTACATGCTCGTTATTTTGGCGTGGGTAATACAAAAATTTATACTGAAAAAATGTGTGAGTTCTATGCGAGCATCTCTGATACCAAATTCACCGCTATCCGACATTCCAATGTTTACGGCGCACACGATAAATTTGATTTAGAGCGCAGTCACGTTTTCGGCGCAACCATTACGAAAGTCATGGCAGCCGAAGATAAGGTGATTGTGTGGGGCACAGGCGAAGAAGAACGCGATTTAATTTATGTTGATGACTTAGTCGAGTTTGTTGAATTGGCTGTTAACAAGCAAACGGAAAAATACAGGTTATACAATTGCGGTTTAGGCCAAGCAATCCCTATTAAAACACTGGTAGAAAAAATTGTTGGTTATTCTGGTAAATCACTCCAAATCGAGCATGATTTATCGCAACCCACCATTAAAACAAGTTTATTTTTGGACTGCACATTAGCAAAAACCGAACTAGGCTGGGCGCCACGCACCGATTTAGATAGTGGCATACAGAAAACCCTTACTTGGTGGAGAGCCAACATAGGAGATGTCAAAGCTGTCGCATAAAATGAGACAGAAGAATAATACTGTAACGATTCATCTCTAAAGCCAAACTTCGCATGTCTTCTCCCTCAGGGGGCTTTGTTGAATAAATCGGAGATAGCGTAACCGAGCCGCGACCGTGAGGGAGCGTCACAAATAGCGTAACCGAGCCGCGACCGTGAGGGAGCGTCACATGAATCTGATACAAGATAGTGTATAACAATGCAATATTTATAGCCTTAGAAGGCAATCTAATATCATGAAGTAAGAAATTTCAGCTA
>Ga0310813_10000026_pt1 | contig 123153 bp, 103 predicted proteins | sample YN3metagenome_FD_203086 | JGI IMG/M metagenome (GOLD analysis project Ga0310813, IMG submission 203086) | Soil microbial communities from experimental microcosm in Duke University, North Carolina, United States - YN3 | ecosystem: Engineered > Artificial ecosystem > Soil microcosm >... | reverse complement strand
CTGCTCTGGCTGGCGCGCGGCAAATCCAACCGCGATATCGGGCAGATCCTCGAGGTGAGCCACCGCACCGTGAACAAGCATCTGGAGCAGATCTACCCCAAGCTCGGCGTGGAGGGGCGCACGGCCGCCGTGGCGCTGGCGGTCCGCGCGTTGGAGGATCGATAGTCAGGAAGCGAGGGGAGGGAAGAAAGCGCTTCTTTTTGTGAACAAAAAGAAGCAAAAAACTTTATGAATCTGGTCCAGGGGCTTTGTCGGCGGCAACGCCCATGCCCTCCGGGACTATTCCAACGGTGCTACGCACCGCCGGAACCTTCAGCCCCTCCGCCCAGCATAAATAAAAGTTTTTGCGCCGCTTTTTTCAAAAAGCGGAAACTTCCTTCTCGAAGCCGGGGTGAGAGGCGGCGTTCAATTTTACTTGATGCGTGCTCTGCCTGGGTGAACCCTGATCATATCTGTCTGGAACGTTCAAACTATAAGGGTACGAACATGGAACAAACCGCCTCATCCCCGAGACCGGTCAAGATACCGGGCCCCGACCATCCCATTACCATCGAGCGCGATTCGAACCGGGTCGTTGTCTCCGTGGCGGGGCGCGTCATCGCGGATACGCACGACGCCTTGATCCTCACGGAGGCACAGTACCCGCCCGTGCGCTACATTCCCCGAAAGGACGTGGACATGACGCTCCTCACGCGCACGGAGCACACGACCTATTGCCCCTATAAAGGGGACTGCGCCTATTTCAGCATCCCGCTCGGCGGTGAGCGCGCCAGCAACGCCGTCTGGACCTATGAGACACCCTACGCCGCCGTCGAAGCGATCCGGGGTCATCTCGCTTTTTATCCGGATCGCGTCGATGCGATCGAAGACCGGTCCAAACATTAGCGGCGGACCCGGTGCGCCGGCCGCCGCTGTGCCGCGGCGGCCGCGAAGCTCTACCCAGCGCCTCATCCGACGAACCGCCATCGTCGATCAGGGGGGCTCCAAGGCCGCCGGCTGGCGTCCATCCACTGGCCAAAATCGAGGGCGCAAGCGAGACGTCGGGCGATATTTCATCGTTTGCCTGAATTTAAGTCCGGCTCTGCACAAAATTAGAATGAATCAGTCTCATCCGGCATAAAAGTGAATTGAACCGCCTTCCCTCCGATCCGGGTTATGCCGCAATCTATCGGAAGTGGCATTCGGACCTTGGCATGGTCTGAAATAACGATCGGGACTGACATGCATTTTGACTGGACTTATTTTTGGGCGCAGCTGATCACGCCCAGCGGCGCCTTCCTCGACGGGCTCGCGCTGACGGTGATCATGAGTGTCACCGCGCAGATGCTGGGCTTTGTCTTCGGGCTGATTCTCGCCTTCGGCCGGCTGTCGCCCAACAAATTTTTCAACGGCGCCGCCGCCACTTATATCTGGGTCGTTCGCGGCACGCCGTTGCTGGTGCAGATCGTGTTCATCTATAGCGGCCTGGCGGCGGCCGGGATTCTCAATTTCCACGATATTACCTTCGGCGGCATCACCATTCCCGGCAATCTGCAGGCCGGTATTTTGGCCCTCGCGGTGAACGAGAGCGCGTATATGGCGGAGATTTACCGTGCGGGCATTACCGCCGTGGATCGCGGCCAGTTCGAGGCGGCGAAGGCGCTGGGCATGCCGCCCGGCATGATGATGCGCCATGTCGTGTTGCCCCAGGCGTTCCGCATCATCCTGCTGCCGATCGGCAATCAGTTTAACATCATGTTGAAGAATACGACGTTGGTCAGCGTGATCGGTGTCTCCGAGATGCTGCTGGTCACCGAGACGATCAACTCGGCAACTTTCCGCACGTTCGAGCTTTATTCCGTGCTGGCCATTTATTTTCTGCTGCTCACCAGTGTCTGGAACCTGTTCATGGGCTGGGCGGAGCGGCGTTTCGCGCTCGGCCGGCCGGCCGCGAAAGCCATGAGCATGACCCTGGAGGCGGCCGAATGAGTGATTTGTTGATCGAAGCGACAGGCGTGGAAAAATGGTTCGGCACGGCCAAGGTGCTGGACCAGGTGGATTTCGCCGTGCGCCGGGGCGAGGTCGTCGTGCTGATCGGACCTTCGGGCTCGGGCAAGACCACGTTGTTGCGTTGCATTAACCATCTTGAGACCATTCAGAACGGCCGGATCGCCGTGAACGGCGCGTTGATCGGCTACCGGCAGCTCAATGGCAAGCTGGTGCCGGACGCGGAGCGCAACATCGCCATCCAGCGGCGCGATATCGGCATGGTGTTCCAGCGCTTCAACCTGTTTCAGAACATGAATGTCCTGCAGAATATCAGCCTGGCGCCGCAGCTTCTGCGCGGCACCAAGAAAGCCGATGCCGAGGCGCAAGCGCGCGCGTTGCTGGCGCGGGTGGGATTGCCGGGCAAGGCCGATTCCATGCCCTCCGAGCTTTCCGGCGGGCAGCAGCAGCGTGTCGCGATCGCGCGGGCCTTGGCCATGCAGCCGGCGGTTCTGCTGTTCGACGAACCGACCTCGGCGCTGGACCCGGAAATGGTGGGGGAGGTGCTGGCCGTGATGCGCGAGTTGGCGCAATCGGGAATGACCATGGTGGTGGTCACCCACGAGATGGGTTTCGCGCGGCAGGTCGCCGACCGTGTGGTGGTGATGGCGGAGGGAAAAATCATCGAGGAAGGCGCGCCGGAGACGGTTTTCACCGCCCCGGAACATCCCAAGACCCGCGCTTTGCTCAGCGCCGTGCGGCACTGAGTTTAGGATCGCCTCCCGACTGCCTTCGTCGCCATGACGCTTCATCTGTTTGCTTGCACCGCCGGGTGCAAGCAAACAGACCGGAAGGAGGAACGCTATTTCGGTAGCGTGTCGGCGGTAAGATTCCATTTTTTCAGGAGTCCCGCCATGCTGCCGTCCTTCAGCATGCCGTCCAGGGCGGTCGTGATGGCGGCCTGCAATACGGGGTCGTTCTTGCGCAGGCCGACACCGATGGGGATTTTGTAGAACGGCGCGATGGCGACCTCGAACTGACCGGGCTGCAGGTTGCTGTAATACACGGCGGTTTCGTATTGCACGGTGAACGCCTGGACCTGGCCGAACTGCAATTGCTGCAGCGCTGCCGAATTGTCGGGGAAATCGATCACATCGATGGGCGGCTTGCCGGCTTTTTTCAGGGCCTGGTTGGCTTCGTCCAGCAACATGTTGGTGGCGGATCCGGTCACCGCGGCCACTTTCCGGCCGGAGAGTTCGGTCAGGCTGTTGAGCTTGGGCGCGCCGGCTTTCAGCAGCACGCTCTGCGAGACATACATATAGGGCAGTTCATTGATCACCTTGAGGCGCTCGGCCTGGATGTACAGCGCGGAGACGATGGCATCGCAATGTCCGGAGACGAGATCCGGGATGATGCTCGCGAACGCCACATTGTCCCACTTGGCCGTCACGCCGAGATGCTGCGCCAGCATGTTGCCGAAATCGACGTCCACACCCGCCGGCTTTAAGCCGTTGTCAATATAAATCACCGGCGGCAGCGTCATGGCGGCGCAAAAGGTGATGGTCTTGCTGGCGGCCATCGCGGGCGGCAAGGCGGGCGTGGCGGCGGCCGCACCGGCGGCCAGGCCAAAAAACATCGCCGCGCCGAGGCTGCCGGTTGTCAGCAGGCCAGCGCGAAGTCTCGTTCGTATCATGACAATTCCATTGCTAAGTCAAACCGGGAAACTCCGGCTCATCTGCTGAACCAAGCAATTGTGAGGCCAAAACGCGGCGGGCGGCGGCGCCGCCCTCCCGCCGGGCTGGCCCGTACGTTTCGGAAATGATCGGCCTGGCGTCTTTGTGTTCATCGCGTCTTTCAGCAGGGCGGCCATTCAAGCCCGTTATTAAGGCACGCAATGCGCATGTCCGGTCTAATTTTTAATCATGTGATTCGTGGCGCAGAAAAATATGCCAGATGACGTGCGCAATCATGCAACCGGGAGCGCGAATGGGCATCCTAGTCTGCGGTTGGATTTGAAGCTTGCAACCAGCAGAGAGATACGGTCATGCCCCTCATCAAACGTCGTTCCTTGCTTGCCGGTGCGGCCGCGGCGCTCGCGGCCCCGGCCATCGTCCGTCCGGCCTGGGCGGCCGATACGGTGAAAGTCGGCTGTCTGTTCTCCTCCTCCGGCACGATGGCCAATCTTGAAGGGCGGCTGAATTACATTACGCAGATGGCGGCGGACGAGATCAACGCCAGCGGCGGCGTGCTCGGCCGGCAGATCGAGGTGGTGACCACCAACCCGAATTCGGACTGGCCGACCTACGCGCAGCTCGGCCGGCAGCTGTTGCAGGAGCAGAAGGTGGCGGCTTTGTTCGGCTGCTGGACCTCGGTTGCGCGTAAATCCGTGTTGCCGGTCGTCGAGCAGAATGACGGCCTGCTGTTCTACCCGCTCCATTTCGAGGGCGATGAGAATTCCAAGAATATCGTGTACCTGAACTCGCCGCCGGCCAGCTCCGTGCTGCCCGCCGTGGATTATCTGATGAGCGGCGACGGCGTCAGCGCCAAGCGCTTCTTCATGCTCGGCACGGATTATGTGTGGCCGCGCACGATCAACAAGATTCTCAAAGGCTATTGGAAGAGCAAGGGGATTCCGGAAAGCGCCTGGCAGGAGCAATATGTTCCGTTCGGCTTCAGCAATTTCCAGAGCATGGTCAACCAGATTCGCAGCTTCGCCAGCCAGGGCGGCGGCCAGCCGATCGTCGTGCTCACCGTGGTCGGCAGCTCGATCGCCGACTTCCTGCGCGAATACAGCAACCAGGGCATCCAGCCCACCGACCTGCCGGTGCTCGGCCTCGACATGGTGGAAGCTGACCTGGAAGGCCTCAACACCGCGTCGCTGGTCGGCAATCTGAATTGCTGGGCCTATCTGCAGAACGCCCCCGGGCCGCGCAACCAGAAATTCCTCGCCGACTGGGCGGCTTATGTGCAGAAATCCGGCGCCCCCTACAGCCCGCACGTCGCCATCGACCCGATGGTCTCGACTTATGACGGCGTGCATATCTGGGCGAACGCCGCCAAAAAGGCGGGCAGCTTCGACGTGCCGGAAGTACGGGCCGCCTTCGCCGGGCTGCAATTCCCGGACCCGTCCGGCTACACGCTGAAAATGACCGCCGCGAACAATTACGTATCCCGCGGCGTGTTCATCGGTTCGATCAACGCCAATCAGGGCTTTGACGTGCTGTGGCAGTCGAAAGGTACGCCGACGCCGGTGCCTTACAGCCCGTACGGCTGACGCAATGCGCTTTGGGTTGAAAACAGGCGCCGCCCTCGTGGCGGCGCTGATCTGCCTGGTGCTGGGACCGGTGCGCGCCGAGGCGGCGCCGGACCGCGCCGCTATTGTCAACGGGCTGTGCCAAGGCGGGCCGGGCCTCTCGCAGGCCGCTGACCAGTTGTTGACGGGTCTGCCCGGCGCTACGCCGGATGATCTGGCCTGGGCGAACCGCGTGGTCGGCGCCTTCGCGCACCGCCAGTTGCTTTGCAGCGGTGACGGTCGGGGTTATCTGGCCAGCGGCGCCGCCGGCCTTGATGCCGCAACACTCGCCCCCGTTGCCCTTCCGGCCGACGCTACGGCGCCGTTCCCCAGCCTGCGCGCGCGCATCGTGCTGGAGCGTATGGAAGCCGCGCTGGCGCTGGTCTCTCCGGTAGCGCCTTCCGCCACGCTCGCAGCCATCGGCACGTTGCAACAACATAATGACAGCGTGCCGCCGGCGCTGGTGAGCATGGCCATCGCGCGGTCGCACGATGCGCAGGTCACCAAAGCCTTGCGCCGCTTCGGCGTGCTGCAGGGGCTGCACGCGCCGGACACGGCGCAGCGCATTGCCGCCATTCACGATCTCTCCCGCGATACCACCAGCGACGCGCTGGGCCAGCTGCGCAGCCTGCGCACCGACCCCGGCTACGCGGCCGACCCGGCGGTGGCCGCCGCGCTCGATCAAGGCATCGCCCATGTGCAGACATGGGTGCATGTCGGCAATGTCCTGGCGCTGCTCTATAACGGTCTCAGCGCCGGCAGCATTTTGTTCATGTCGGCGATCGGCCTGGCGGTGATTTTCGGCCTGATGGGCGTGATCAATCTGGCGCAGGGCGAGCTGATCATGATCGGCGCCTACACGGCCTATTGCGTGCAGCAGGTCGTCCGCGCGGTCGCCCCCGCTTACATTTCGCTCTACCCGATCCTGGCGATTCCCGTGGTGTTTCTCGTCACCGCCGCCATCGGCATCATCATCGAGGCGACGGTGATCCGGCATTTATATCGTCGTCCGCTGATGACGCTGCTCGCCACCTGGGGCATCAGCCTGCTGCTGATCAATCTCGTGCGCGTCGGCTTCGGCCCGCAGAATCTGGAGTTCATCACCCCGTCTTATTTGACCGGCGGCGTGTCGGTGGTGGGCGATTTCTTCGTCACCTGGAACCATCTGGCGGCGATCATTTTCGCGGTGCTGGCCTTCCTGGGCACGCTGGCGCTGCTGCGTCTCACCAGCCTCGGCCTGTTCATTCGCGGCGTCACGCAGAATCGCGACATGGCGGGGTGCATCGGCGTCTCGGCGCGGCGGATCGACATGCTGGCCTTCGGCTTCGGCGCCGGCCTGGCGGGGCTCGCCGGCCTTGCCGTGGCGCCGATCTACAACGTCAACCCCTCGATGGGCGCGGACTTCATCATCGACAGTTTCATGGTGGTGGTGCTGGGCGGCGTCGGCAGCCTGGTCGGCACGGCGATCGCCGCGTTCGGCATCGGTCTGGTCAATGTCGGCATCGAGCCGTTCTACGGCGCGGTGGCGGCCAAGGTGATCGCGCTGCTGCTGATCATCGCCATCATTCAATGGCGGCCTGAGGGTCTTATCGCGATAAAGGGGCGCCGATGAGCGGTCTTCTTAACGCCGGCCGCGATCGGGCGGCGCGGCCGGTCACGGGCCTGCTATTGCTCGTTCTGGTGCTGGCGCCGGTGCTGGGTCTGCACGCTATTCCGGGCCTTGGGCTGTCGATCTACGGCATCAATCTGGTCGGCCAGGTGATGTGCTTCGCGCTGCTGGCGATGGCGCTCGACCTGATGTGGGGCGGCGCCGGCGTGCTCAGCCTGGGCCATGGCCTGTTCTTCGCGTTCGGCGGCTATCTCGCGGCGATGCATCTGCTGAAGACCGCGTACGCGCAGACCCATGTGTTGCCGGATTTTCTGCAGTTCATGGGGCAGGGCGCATTCCCCGGCTTCTGGTGGCCGTTCGGCTCGGCCAGCCTGTCGGTGCTGGCGATCATTCTGCTGCCCGGCCTTCTGGCATTCGTTTTCGGCTATGTGTCGTTCCGCTCGCGGGTGAACGGCGTGTATTTCTCGATCATCACCCAGGCGCTGACCTACACGGCGATGCTGCTGATGTTCCGCAACGAGACGGGGTTCGGCGGCAATAACGGCATGACCGGCTTCAATACCATCGCCGGCCTGCCGATTGGCGGGACCAAGGCCGCGGTGCTGCTGACCATGCTCTCCACCGCCGCGGTGCTGGTGGTGCTGGTCGGCGGGCGGGCGATGCTTGCCACCCGCTTCGGCCGGATGCTGACGGCGATCCGCGATGACGAGGCGCGGCTGCGTTTCCTCGGCTACGATACGCTGTGGCTGAAGCTCGCCGCCTGGTGCCTCTCGGCGGTCATCGCCGCGGTGGCCGGCGCGCTCTATGTGCCGCAGGTCGGCATCATCAACCCGACTTTGCTCGACCCGTCGCTCTCCATCGAGGTGGCGGTGTGGGTTGCCGTGGGCGGGCGTGGCGGGCTCTGCGGCGCGGTGATCGGCGCGGTGCTGGTGAACACGCTGAAATTCTGGATGTCGGCGGCGGCGCCGACGGTGTGGCCCTTCGTGCTGGCGCTGCTGGTGCTGCTGGTGGTGCTGGTTCTGCCCAATGGGTTGATGGACCTCTCCAACCGCTCGCGCGCCTGGATGGCGGACCTGACCAAAAGCGATGCGCCCGGCGCCAAGAACGCGCGGAGGCTGTCATGAACCAAGCGCCGGCCAACGCGCTCAGCGTCAAGAATTTGCTTGTCCAGTTCGGCAATTTCACCGCCATCAACAATCTCGCCTTCACCGCGTCCTACGGCCATGTGCATGCGGTGATCGGCCCGAACGGCGCGGGGAAAACCACGCTGCTGGATATCTTCACCGGCCGCTCCAAGGCGCGTTCCGGCTCGGTGCTGCTGGATGAAAAGCTCGAGCTGACGCGGCTCAGCGAGGTGCAGCTGGCACTTGCCGGCATCGGCCGCAAATTCCAGAAGCCGAGCGTGTTCGAGGCGCTGACGGTGGCGGAAAATCTTGACCTCGCCTTCCGCCGCGCCGACAGGTCACTGCTGAACGAGGTGTTTTCGCGCAGCGATCGCGCCCGCAGCGATGCCGTGGACGGCATTCTGCAGATCATCGGGCTCGGCACGCAGCGCCACGCGCGCGCAGGCATTCTCTCCCATGGCCAGAAGCAATGGCTGGAGATCGGCATGGTGCTGGTGCGCCAGCCGAAAGTGGTGCTGCTCGACGAGCCGGTGGCGGGCATGAGTGACGAGGAGACCGAACAGACGGCGAAGCTCGTGCGCAGCCTGCGCAGCCCGGAACGCGCCATCATCGTTGTCGAGCACGACATGGACTTTGTCGAGCAGATCGCCGACCTCGTGACCGTGCTGGACCAGGGCGCCACGCTGTTCGAGGGCGACATGAAGGCGGCGCGGACGGATCCGCGCGTCCTCGACGTTTATATCGGACGCTGAACATGCAGCTTGCCATTGAAAATCTCGACCATCACTACGGCAGCGCCCAGAGCCTGCGCAGCATCTCCTTCGAGATCGGCGACGGGCAGTGCCTCACGCTGCTCGGCCGCAACGGCGCCGGCAAAACCACGATGCTGCGCTGCCTGACCGGGCTGCTGAAGCCGAGCGGCGGCCGCATCACGCTGGACGGCACCGACATCACGGCCTGGCCCTCCTTCCGGCGCTGCCGCGGCGGCATCGGCTATGTGCCGCAGGGGCGCGAGATTTTTTCCGATCTCTCGGTCGGCGAGAATCTGCTGATCAGCTACAAGGCGCATGGCGGCAAGGACTCCGCCGTGCTCGATGAGGTCTGCGAAATGTTTCCGGTGCTGCGCCAGATGTGGCGGCGGCGCGGCGGCGACCTTTCCGGCGGCCAGCAGCAGCAGCTCGCCATCGGCCGCGCGCTGATGGGCCGCCCGCGTTTGCTCGTGCTCGACGAGCCGACCGAAGGCATCCAGCCCAACATCGTGAAAGCCATCGAAGCGGTGATCGCTTCGCTGAAAGGCCGCATCTCGATCCTGCTCGTCGAGCAATATTTCGATTTCGCGCAGACCTTGGCGGACCGCTACGTCGTGCTCAACCGTGGGTCCGTCGTCGCCGCCGGAGCGGGCAAGGACATGGACAAAAACGAGCTCAGCCGCTTTCTCTCGATCTGACACAACAGGGAAGTTTTTATGCCAAAACACCACTACCTGCCGACCACGGTCGACACCGTCGCCTGGGGCTTTTTCGACGCCGCATTAGCGCCGGCGTTGACCATCGAGTCCGGCGATACGGTCACCGTCGACGCCTTGCCGGCGGGCGATGTGAAGGAGCTGCCTTCCGATGCGTCGCGCATCCGCCCGGACCACCGCCTGCTGCTCGACAAAGCCGTGCGCGGCAACGGCCCGCACCCGGTGAATGGCCCGATCTACGTGAACGGCGCCGAGCCCGGCGACGTGCTGCAGATTGACATTCTCGACATCAAGCCGAACCAGGATTGGGGGTTCGTCGCCATCCAGCCGCTGCTCGGCACCTTGCCGGACGAATTCACCGATTACGAGACGGTGATTGTCGACATCGACACCGCCCAGAACGTCGCGCATCTGCCCTGGGGCACCAGCCTGAAGCTGGAGCCGTTCTTCGGCATCCTGGCGGTGGCACCGCCGCCTGCCTGGGGGCGGCATACTTCGATCATACCGCGCGCCTTCGGCGGCAACATGGACAACAAGGCGCTCGTCGCCGGCACCACGCTCTATCTGCCGGTGTTCAACAAGGGCGCGCTGTTTTCGGCCGGCGACGGCCATGGCGTGCAGGGTGACGGCGAAGTCTGCATCACCGCGCTGGAAACCGGCCTGACCGGCACGTTCCGCTTGACCGTGCGCAAGGATCTGAAGCTTGCCGGGCCGTTCGCGGAGAGCCCGACACACCTGATCTCGATCGGCATCGATGAGGACCTCGACGATGCGGCGAAGCAGGCGGTGCGCGAGATGGTGCGCGAACTCTGTGCCCGTACCGATCTCACGCGCAACCAGGCCTATATGCTGTGCAGCCTGGCCGGTGACCTCAAGGTCACGCAGCTGGTGGACGTTAACAAAGGCGTTCACATGATGCTGCCGAAGACGGCTTATAAGGCAAAGTGAAGTGAGGGGCCGCTTTTTTGAAAAAAAAGCGGCGCAAAAAACTTTTGTTTGCGCTGGGCCTGTGGCGCTGAAACGGCACGGGCCCAGAGTTAAGTGCGGAACAACGCTTTCGGAATCGTGGCATGCACGCCGAGATTGCCGTCCACCACCTGGGTGATGCCGAAATCGACCCCGACCGAAAGCAGCGAGATCGCCGCATCCTCGCTTAAACCCCAGCCGGTCATCAGCAGCCGGCGCGCCTTGCGGAAAGCATCGCGCATCGCGGCATCCAGCGACGATTTTTTATACACCTCGCTCAACGCGGCTTCGCCCAGCTCCGCCAGGTAGTTCGGGTGGCTGAATCCCTGCACGATCCAGGCTTCTTCGGTTTCGATCAACGGATAGGTGAGGTCCTTGACCAAGCCGCGCGCCTGGCTGCGCCGGTGCAGTTTCAGTTTGAAGGTGCCGGTGAGCGAGCATTCGATGGCGGTGCCGGAAACTTCGCCGTCGCCTTGCGAGGCGTGCGGGTCGCCGACCGAGAGGAGCGCTCCCGCCACCGCGACCGGCAAATAGAGCCGGCTGCCGGCGCCGAGCCGCCAATTGTCGATATTGCCGCCGAAGGCCGAGGGCGGTGTGGAGTCCAGCAGCCCGCTATAATCGGGCGCCAGGGTGATGATCCCGAAATGCGGCCGTACCGGGATATGGAATCCATTTAACGGGTCGTCGGTTTTCTCGATGGTCCCATGGTCCACGGGCACGCCTGGATAATCGATGGTCGGATGCATCACCCCGTACGGGTCGCGCTGCGGCGTCCAGCGGAAATTATACAGGGCCTGGGCGTATAGGGCCTCGCCATGGCGGACCAGCTCGTACATGGTCACGACCTCGCGTGGCCGCGGCCCGGTGAGCAGGTCCTTGTAATGATAGCCCCACCAGACCGCGCCGTTGCTGCCGAAGCTGCGGCCGGCGAATTCCGGTGCTTGCGAGGGGCGGGGCACGATGTCGAGAATTTCGATTTCCAGCACGTCGCCGGGGACAGCATGTTCGACCGCGATCGGCCCGGTGCAGATATGCACGCCAAAACCTTCCCCGGCCCCGCGCCCATACACGGAGGCGTCCATCGGCCCGGCGCCACGGCGGTCGATGGTTTTGCGCTCCCGGGTCCAGGCCATCGCCTGTTCCGCCGCTTCATCGCCCGCGACCATGCGCGCCCAGTCGTCGGTGGCGTGCTGGGTCAGCGTCTCGATGGTGACGATATCGCCCGAGCGCACCGTGAGGATCGGCGGCAGGGATTTGCTGAAATATCCCCAATGCATGGTCCGCGCGTTCAAAGGGAGGTGGTGATGAACGGCGCCTTCGGGCTGATCCGCATTCGGCGCGCCTAGCGCCTCGTCCCCGTCGCTGCCGGGCGCCGGCGTGGCGGTCTGGCGGCGCAGTGAGGCGGAAATTTTCGGCCGTCCACGCGTGACATCATCGCCCCCAGTTTCAGCGGCGGCAGAATTCTGCTCACGGAACATGCCGGGCGTCATCCCGTATTGTTCGCGGAAAGCCCGGGAAAAATGCGCCGGGTCGGAAAATCCCCAACGGAAACCGATATCCGCGACCAGAAGCTTGCTCTGCTGCGGGTCGAGCAGATCCTGCGCGGTGCGCTGCAGCCGGCGGCGGCGCACATATTGGGCGAAGCTGAGATTCTCGCGCTGAAACAGTTTTTGCACGGCGCGCACCGACATGCCTTCGGATTCGGCGAGCCCGGCGAGGGTCAATTCGGCGTCGGGCAGTCGCGCCTCGATGGTCTGCATCAACCGCTGGAGCGCCGATTTGCGGCGGTCGATGCCGCCGGAGAGCGGCGGTGCCTCGGTGCCGGTGAACGCCGCGATCAGCAGTTCCGACAATGACAGCTCCAGCGGATGCAACCGCGTCGGGTCGAGCGCGCCGATCGTCTCGCCGATGGTTTGCAGAAACCCGGTCAGCACCTGACCCATCCCATGCGTCGCGGTGATGCGGCCGCCGTCGAATTCCATGCGCCGCAGCCGGTCGTCCAGCCGTTCGGCGGGGAGGAAGATCAGCAGCAGGCGGAACGGTTCGGTCAGGGTGACGGTGCCGGGCCTTGCCATGGTGCCGAGGCACAGATCCCGTGCCCGCATCATGGTGCCGTCCGGCGACTCTCCCGCGCCTTCAAGGAGAAAACTCAGCCACACCCCGCGGCTCGCGGCTTCCCAGCTCAGGCTTTGCGGATCGGCATTGATCTGCAGGAAGCGGCCGCCCTGGCGGCTCGTGAGCGCCAAAAAGTCGCCACGCGACGCAGCGCTAGACCCCGAGGAGATGATGCCGCAGCGGCGCAATTCCTCACGCCAGGCGGTGTTGCGCTGTTCCAGCGGATAGGCTTCCGTGTCGAAGCGGTTCAGATCCAAGGCCGCACCGCCTCCTCAAGCCCTTCGGCGATATCATGGGATGTCGGAAACCGACATAATCCGAATATCTTTAGATCCCCAAGGGTCATTGCGCCAGCCGGGGGCGGATGCGTGGCGCGTTTTTATGCGGAATGGCGCTCCGCGCGCGTCTGCCCGGCAATGCGCGAGATCGTCGGCGGCTTGATGACATCATGCACCGCCACGGCGGTGCGTGTGTTCGTGATGGCCATGCTTCTGCTCTTCTCCCGGCGCCGGAATGAGGTGCAGATGTGCGTGTCTAACACCGCGTTGCGCGGTGAGTTGGTCGGCATGGCGCCGCACGGCTTCCACCGATCCTCGCAGAATGGCGACTTCCAGGCAGTCATCCTGGCCGAAATGGACATGTGTGGTGGCGACGTTGAGTTCATGATGCTCATGCTGGGTGTCCACCAGCCGTTGCGGCAGGTCGCGGAGTCCATGGTTATAGACGTAAGCGAGCGTCGCCACGCAAGGGGCCGCGCCGTGGGATAGATGTTCATGCTTGGCCGTTTCGCGCAGCATGTCGCGGATCGCCTCGGAACGGCTGGCATAACCGCGCGCCGCCACCAGGGCGTCAACCTCCGCCAGAAGATCGTCGTCGATGGTAATGGTGATGCGTTCCATAGGCCGACACTGCGGCGGATTCCTGCCCATCGCAAGAGTATGATGAAAGCGTATTTACATCATACATTCCGGTTGATATGTGCAACAATATAGGCAGCGAGCGGGAGAGTTCGTATGCTGTTGGCGTTACGACAAAGCTGGGCCGGCGAAATCGGGCGCCGAGTTGCGGGACTTTACGTGTTTTTAGGGCTTGCCAATATCCTGCTTTGGGTGGCGGCCGTGGCGATGTTCCGCACTCATCCCCTGTTGTTGGGCACATCGCTGCTCGCTTACGGTTTCGGCCTGCGCCATGCCGTGGATGCGGACCATATCGCGGCCATCGATAATGTCACCCGCAAGCTGATGCAGCAGGGACAGCGGCCGGTCACGGTCGGCTTCTTTTTCTCGCTGGGCCATTCGACCATCGTCTTCGCTCTTTCAGCCGCCGTGGCGATCGCCGAAATCGCCGTCAAGGGAAAGTTCGACGCGCTGCAAAGCTGGGGTAGCATTGTCGGCACGCTCGTTTCCGCCTCTTTTCTGTTGGCAATCGCGGTGATGAACCTGCTCATTCTCGCCTCCATCATCGCCACCTTCCGGCGCGTGAAGGCGGGTGGGCCATATTGCGATGAGGACTTGAACATTCTGCTCGCCAAGCGCGGCTTCTTTGGACGTATTTTTCGCGGCCTGTTCAAACTTGTCGACCATAGCTGGCAGATGTATTTTGTCGGGTTCTTGTTCGGTCTGGGCTTCGATACCGCAACGGAGGTCGGGCTGCTTGGCATATCCGCCGCCGCGGCCTCGAAAGGTTTGCCGATCTGGTCGATCATGCTGTTCCCCGCTTTGTTCATGGCCGGCATGGCGCTCATCGACACCACTGATTCCATCCTGATGCTCGGCGCCTATGGCTGGGCCTTCATGAAGCCGATGCGCAAGCTGTTCTATAACATCACCATCACCTTGGTCTCCGTGCTGGTGGCGGTGGTTGTCGGGGCGCTGGAAACGCTGGGCCTGATCCAGGGTGAATATAATCTTTCCGGCTGGTTCTGGGACCCGATCGCGACCCTTAACAGTGACGCCGCCTTTGGCATTTTGGGATACGCGATCATCGGCATTTTCATCCTGGCCTGGTTCGTCTCTGTCTTTGTCTACAAATTCAATCGTTACGACGAGATCGAAGTCGTTCAGGCAGAGTGAGGCGATGTCTCGAAACAGGCGCGCCATTCCGCACGTATTTGTACGCCGCCGGGAAGGGCAACGGCGCTGTCGCGCCGTTCAAAGCCCGGCATATCCTCACCATCAGTTGATCGCACGATTGGTGAAAATGACTCCGCTCCGAAGCGAAGTATGCCCCGATCGCCGCTTGGGCTCGGGTGAACTCATCGTCGTGCCGAACTTCGCCAGGACCGCGGCCGGACCGCGCTCCTGTTCGAGGATCAAAGCGGCGAGCCGCTCGACCGCTGGCTCGGCGCGCCGATGGCGATGGGCCGCTTCCTGAAGCTCGCGCTCGGCCCGTCGGAATTTACGTTCGAGTCGCGCGGAGTTCTCTTGGACGTCAAACTTATGTCGAATGATTGCAGTCCGCCGCCGATCGCAGGCCGAATGCTGAATTAAGGGTGAAAAGTTTCCGTCGCCGGCTCGATACCGCAAATCACGATCGCGCTGCTATCATCGCCGGGGTTCAGGTCTTCGACAACGCACCGGTTGCGTCCGGCATGCATCATCGTTAGTACTTTTGTCATGCTGTCATGGTCAAGGTTCAACTTGAAGGCAAAGGGCACCATTCCTTTTGATGTGCTATCCTGTTGCGCCGTTGTCGCTGTTGAGTCGGATGTGGAGGTGGACTGGGCCAGGGCATATGAGCCACTTGCGAAAGCCAGGATAACGCTGACGATGAGAGGAAATCTCTTGCGAAGCATAGAACGGGTCTCCTGTCGAAATATGGGGAAGACGAAACAGGCAAAAAACATAGAACCCGGCAGCCAGAGATCAGTCTCACAAACGAGACTGTAGAATAATATACGCGATGAATTTTATTTTGATATCGGAGTGTATGAGAATTTTTATTTAGTCTATGCGGAATTTGGTGGTGCCGCAAGAACTTGTTGTGGATGATCAAGGTTTGAATGATTCGTGTAAGATTATTGATGTGCCAAGGAAGTCTGTATTCGATGAGTTTTGGTCGTCGCGTGTTTTCCGTATCTTCGCTCACTGTAAATATTTCGTGATGTCGTCTGCCGCGGACGTTTGTTCCTCATGTCGGCGGTCCAAAGGGCGTGGGTGCTTCATCGCAAAAAATTTCAGTATTCAGGAAGGTCGCGGAATATATGGGAGGTTTATGAAGTATGTTCGGGTTCAATCGAAAATTGGACCGATCTCGGAAACGTGAGGAAAATCGATCATTATTTCCGGCGCCACGCGTTTCGCGAGGCGGTCATCGTGCGTTCGGTGGCAGTCGCAAGCCTAAGCGCGCGGCACAGCCGCGTCTATCTCAGAAGCCAGGAGGCAGACGCACGAGGCCGCCATTATAAATGAGCAGCCGAGCTCGGGGCGATCGGATCGGCGCGCAGCGGCGTGGCGATTTGGGCCTGGCACGCGGCGAGCGGCACCAGCGCAACGGCCAAGGCCAGAACGGTCAGGCGCTTGATGGGAAGGGACATCGGAGATCACCCGTTTTTGAGGAAAATCCGGACTGGCCCAAGGCAGTTGCGGCCGAGGAGGATATTAAGCACATGAGACGATGGCTGGACACTGCGTTTTTGCCTGGAGGCAGTGCGGATGAGGCGGCTCCATAGAAGTTGATTTGCGCGAAAAACCGATTGTGAGGCGAAATGGTTTTGGCGGCACGCGCTCATGGCTCTGGAGCATGTCGGACGCAATTGCAGGAGAAGTCGCATGATTCGCAAAGCAAGAGCGGTTTGGAACGGCACCGGCCGTGCCGGCACCGGCCATCTCTTTACGGAGTCCGGCGTGCTCGCAGAGACGCCGTATTCTTACAAAACCCGTTTCGAGGCTGAGGCGGGCACGAATCCCGAGGAGCTCATCGCGGCCGCCCACGCCGGGTGTTTCACCATGGCGCTGGCGTTTCGCTTACAAGCCGCCGGCTATGTGGCCACCGAACTCAGCACCGAGGCTGCGGTTACGCTCGAGCCGGAGGGGCAGGGGTTTCGCGTCAGCCGCTCGGACCTCTCCCTGCGTGCCCAGGTGCCGAACCTCGACGAAGCGCTGTTTGCGCGACTGGCCGGCGACGCCGAGCGGAATTGTCCGGTCTCCAAGGTGCTCAACAGCATCATCACATTGGACGCGCGATTGATCTGAGCGCTTGGGGCGCCCTGCCGCTTCGGCGGAAAACATTTGGCGCGGCACTGCGTACATGCGAAGATCTCCGCATGTTGGTGATCGCTGCGACAAATGACCCGGTACGGCTGACCTTCCTCGTTTCCTTGTTGCGGCGCGGTGGCTTCCAGCCGGTGCTGTATGATGAGAACATGGCCGCTGTCGAAGGCAGCATCGGCGCGGTGATGCGCCGCATCGCGGTCCCGGAACACCAGGCGGATGCCGCGCGGCAATATCTGAGCGCGGCCGGCGAATTATAAGCCGTTGCGGGGGCACCAGTTCAGCTGTCCGCGTCGGTAGCGACGTTGTTCTGGATGTTGGCGGTTCTGGATGTTGGCGCGGAGACGCCTGGCATGGTTTGCCAAAGTCAGTCGTGCCCGGCCGTGGACGCCGCGTGCTGCGCGAGCGCGTCCAGGGTTTCCGTCATGCCGGTGACGGTCTGCTGAACGCCACCGGCAAGGCCATGCCGCGCCGCGATCCATGACGGATCGTTGTAGCTGAGATAGACCATGCCGTTCGCGTCCTGCCACACGAGCATTTTGAGCGGCAGATCAATTCCGGAATGCTGGGCCGCTTGCATCAAGGGCGTGCCCGCGGCGGGATTGCCGAACATGAACAGCGTTGTGGGGCGCAGAACCATGCCAACGCTCACGGCGCCGGCTGCGTGGTCGACACGCGCAAAAACCGTCACACCCTTCGCGTCCAGGCGCGCCGCCAAACACCGGACGGTGGCGTCGAAATCATGCGCGCTTTGCAGTGTGACGAGGCCGGTGTCGGGCATGGCTGCGAGCTCCATGTGGTATCATCAAGCGCGGTGTTGCGGCGCGAGTCAAAGAAAATCTGCTAGCGCAGCGGCCTTGTTTCGGACGGCGCGAACATGTTTATCGCCGGAGGCGCCGCGCTCGGGGCGGGTTTTTGCGCGAGCCATTGACGTGGATTTATCGAGGCCGCATCTGCCGGCAGACGGCGCCGCGCCGACTCACGGCGCGGCGGGATGCGTCTTCGCTGCGGCGATCTGCTGCGGCGTGATGTGCCCCCGGCGAAAGCCGAACTGGCTGATCGCGTAGTTGCCGAGGGCCGCCAGCTCGGCGTCGGTATAGTCCCCCGTGAAGGGATGCATGAACATCGTCCCCTCGCTGGTGTCGATGCTCGAGCCCTGGGTCAGGATCGCGACGATGTTGGTGCCGTTCGGGTCCCCAACCGATTGCGCACCGGCGAGCGCCGCCCAGGGCGATTGCCGTCCGGTGCCGTTGGGCAGATGGCACCCCTCGCAGGCCTGGGCGAAGAGCCGCGCACCGAGCCCATCCGGATCGATTTGCGGCGTGCCGTTCGCCACGATCGCCTCAGGTCCGTCAGGCTGCGCCGGGACGGTGCGCAGATAGGTGACGACCGCGTGGATGTCGTCTGGCGTCAGATAGCGCAGGCTATCCTCGACCACCTCGGCCATGGGGCCCGAGGCCGGGCCGTGACCGTCGGCATGGCCGGTCGAGAGATATTGCGCGAGCGCGGCATCGCTCCAGCCGCCGAACCCATGGGTCGGATCGCGGGTGATGTTGTAGGCAAGCCAGCCTTCCTCCGACGCGCCGGCGAATTGCCGGCTGGTATCGACGGCCATCATGAAGTTCCGCGGCGTATGGCACTCGGCACAATGGCCCAGCACCTGAACCAGATAGGCGCCCCGATTCCAGGCGGCTGACCGGCTATTGTCTGTCGTGAAGCGCCGGTCGGGATTGTTGACCAGATTCCAGAAAAACATTCCCCATCGTTGGTTGTATGGGAAGTTGATCTGGTTCGCCGGGATCGCCCCATGCACGGCCGGCAGGCTCATCAGGTAGGCCTTGATGGCCAGCGCATCATCCCGCGACATGCCCGTATAGGCCTGGTAGGGCATGGCTGGATACAGATGCTGTCCATCGCGGCCGATGCCCAGGCGCAACATGCGCACCCAGTCATCGTCCGAATAACCGGCGATGCCGGTCTCATCGGGCGTGATGTTGGGGGCGTAGAGCACACCGAAGGGAAGTTGAAAGGCGCGGCCGCCGGCGAAAGGCTGGCCGCCCGGCATGGTGTGGCAAGCCTCACAATCGGCGGCGCGCGTGAGGTACTGGCCGCGCGCGATCAAATCCAATGGCGCATCGGCCTCAGCGGTCAACGGGGCGATTCCGAGCAACAGAACGGTCGCGGCGAACAGGCGGTGCAAAATCGTCATGCTCACGCCACCAGCTGGCCGGCGCCGAAGGGCATACGGCGCAGCCGCTTGCCGGTCGCCGCGAAAATCGCATTGGCGAGCGCGGGCGCGGCCGCGGCCGTCCCGGTTTCACCGATGCCGCCGGGCGCCTCCTCGTTGCGGATTTGATAGACTTCGATCACCGGCGTTTCATTCATGCGCAAGGTGCGATAATCGTGAAAATTGCTTTGCCGCACGGCACCGTCCGCGAAGGTGATTTCATCATAGAGTGCGGTGCCGAGGCCGAGGATCAGCCCGCCCTGGATCTGCGCCTGCACCGTGTCGGGATTGATCGTTGAACCGCAATCCACCGCGACCACGGCGCGCTTGAGCACGATCTCGCCCTGCGGCGTGACCGAGACCTCCATGACCAGGGAGAGATAGGAGCCGAAGGCGAATTGCACTTCGATGCCGCGCCCGGTGCCGGCCGGCAGAGGCGTACCCCAGCCGGATTTTTCAGCAGCCAGGTTGAGCACGGCGAGCGCGCGCGGATTGTGCTGCAGCATGGAGCGGCGGAACTCGACCGGATCGCGCTTGGCGGCAGAGGCGATTTCGTCGACGAAACTCTCGACGACGAAGACATTATGGGTGGGTCCGACACCGCGCCACCAGCCGGTGCCGACACCTTGCGGTTCGTGCCGGACATAATCGACGAACTCCGCCGGCACGTCATAAGGCGTGTTTGCGGCGCACTCCACCGCATCGGGATCGAGCCCGTTGACGAACCCGGCCGGTGCCCAGCGTGCCATCACCGATGAGCCGGTGACGCGATGCGTCCAGCCGACCAGCTTGCCATGTTCATCCAGCCCGGCACTGACGCGGTCATAGTAATAGGGCCGGTAATAATCGTGGCGCGTGTCCTCTTCGCGCGTCCAGACCAGTTTGACCGGATAAGAAACCTGCTTGGCGAGGGCGGCGGCGATCTCGATGCTGTCAATATCGAGCCGCCGGCCGAACGCGCCGCCCATATAGAGATTGTTGACCGTCACTTTGTCCTGCGGTAGGCCGGTCGCCGTGGCGACCGCCTTTTGCGCGCGCACCGGCACCTGTGTGCCGACCCAGATTTCCGCCTGGTCGGGCTGGATATGAAGCGTGCAATTGAGCGGCTCCATGGGCGCATGCGATAGGAAGGGCAATTGATAGACCGCGTCGAGCTTGGTCGCGGCAGCGCTGATCGCGCCCGTGGCATTGCCGGTGTGCTTGGCGATCACGCCCTGATGCTGCGAGGCCTGGTCGAGCGCGTCGATCAGCGCCGCGGTGGTCACACTGCCATTCGGTCCTGGTGCCCAGGTGATGTTCAGCGCCGCAAGCCCCTGTTTTGCTGCCCACATATGGTCACCAAAGACCGCGACAGCCGATTTGTCCGGCGCCACCACAATGTCATGCACGCCGGCCACCTGGTGCGCCGCGGCAATGTCCATGGTGGCAACCGTCCCGCCGCGCACCGGGGTGATCGCGAGCGTGCCGATCCGCATGCCGGGCAGGATCGTGTCGATGCCGAACTGCGCCGTGCCGTTAACCTTGGCCGGCGTATCGAGCCGTGGCGCGCTGGTGCCGATCAACGTGAATTGCGAGGCAGGCTTCAGCGGAATATGCGCAGGCACCTTCTGCCCGGCCGCATCGCCCGCGACCTCGCCATAGGTGAGGGTGCGGCCGCTGCCGGCGTGGCTGATGACGCCGCGCGCCACCTGGCACGCCGCCGGATCGACATGCCAGCGTGCAGCGGCGGCGCCGACCAGCATGATGCGCGCGGCCGCGGCGGCTTGGCGGAGCCGAAGCCAGTCTGCGCGCGTCGAGGCCGAGCCGCCGGTCGCCTGGTCGCCGAGCAGGGGGTCCTTGTATTTTGCCAGATCGGGGGGGGCCGGCTGTATGGCGATCTGGTCGAGGCCGAGATAGAGTTCCTCGGCCATCAGCATGGCCGTGCTGGTATAAATGCCCTGGCCGGCCTCGGTATGGGGTGAAATGAAGATGATCTTGCCGGTGGGCGGCACCTCGATGAAAGCATTCGGCACGAAGGGCGCGGGCTCTGCACCATGCGGTGTTTCCGCCGCGCGCGCGGCACGCGGAAGGTGCAGGCTGAGCAGCAAGCCACCGCCTGCCAGCAATCCCGCTTTCAGCACCAGCCGCCGGGAAGGGGCTTCATAGCTCATCGCCGCCTCCCTCAACCTGCCGCGGCGGCATGGATCGCCGCGCGGATGCGCACATAGGTGCCACAGCGACAGAGATTGCCGGACATGGCCGCATCGATCTCGGCATCAGTCGGGGCCGGGATCTGGTTGAGCAGCGCGGTCGCCGACATGATCTGCCCTGATTGGCAGTAGCCGCATTGCGGGACCTCATGGTCGATCCAGGCCTGCTGCACCTTGTGGCCGTTCGGCGTGCTGCCGATCGCCTCGATGGTCGTCACCGGCTTGTCGCCGATCAGCCCCACCGGATAGAGGCAGGAACGCACCGGTTCACCGCCCACATGCACGGTGCAGGCGCCGCATTGCGCGATGCCGCACCCGAACTTGGTGCCGGTCATGCCCAGAATGTCCCGGAGGACCCAAAGCAACGGCATGTCGGTAGGCGCGTTCACCTGATGAGGTTGGCCATTCACGAGCAAGGTGATCATTCGAGGGCTCCTTGGTGGAAGCATAATTCAGCGGGGACGCAATGGAGCCCGCGCCGTGCTGCCAACAAAATTAGCAGTACCGTAAAATGGGATCAATAAACATGGGGGTAAAGCCGCGCGGACCATCTGGCCACGCACAGGGCGTCGTCAAGAAATCATCCACCCTGTGCATCGGCTCATATATCGGCAACGCGAATGAAGCTACGTGACCATGTTTGAATCGAGCCAGGCGAGTTGCCGGCTTGCCACCGCGTCGAAATGCGGCGGGGAGTAGAGGTCATAATGCCGGGCTCCGCTCTGGATATGCCACGCCTTGGGGCAGGTGAGCGAGTCGAACAGCAGCCTAGCCTGCTCCGGCGGGTTGACGATGTCATTCTCGGCGGCCATGACCATCACCGGCGCCCGCACCTGCGGGGCGGCTTTCACCGGACTGTAAAGTAATGTCTCCCGCACGGTGAGGAAGGGAATCTTGATATCGATTTCTGGATGGGTCACCCGAACCTGCTCGAAGAAAGCGATCGAATCCGGGTCCGTCAGCACCTTGTTGACGGAAACCATCACTTCCTTTCCGGTGGTTTGTTTGCGAACCTGCATCTTCTCGAGGGTCTGGATCAGATTGTCCCGCTCCTCGTTACTCATATCCCGCGTAATCATGCTCATGCCATCGCCGAACGGCATCTGGCTGATCACGCAGCTCACAAGCTCGTTCCGTGCGGCCACCTCGACCACATGCGCGCCGCCGAGCGAAGTGCCCCATAGCGCGATTGGTCCGTTTTCGTGAAAGGCGTGGCCCGCGACCCAGCGCACGGTAGCATCAATATCGTCGATCTGCATCGCCGGCACCAAGCGCCCTTTTTCACCGCCGCTCGCACCAAAGCCCCGGTAATCGAACGTCAAAGCCCGAAAGCCGTTCCGTGCAAAAAATTCCGCGAAGGCGGGGAGAAGCACCGTCTGGATGCCGCAGAAACCATGGCAGAGAATCACCGTGCCAGGTTTCCCGCCAGCACCGGGTGTGTAGAGGGTTGCGGCAAGCTCGCCACCCTCCGTTTGGATTGTTAGGTCGTCCTTAATCATTATCTGTCCCGCCGCCGTTACCACCGCACAAAAACCACGGCGCTCGCCTTGGTGGCAAGTGCTCGAGCGGTGGCCCAACGCTGAGTCGTTAATTGCACGCCTGCGCGTGCTTACCGGCTGGCCCGCGCTGGGTCACCACAGCCGTCGTTTTTCCTCGCCTTGGACGACAGAAATTTGATGAACAAAAGCTAGGACCGCGAAGAATCGCCGGATTCAGTCAGAGTTTCGATCCACGCCCCCGTGTGTGCCGCGTTCGAGCGGCTTTGTTAATCGCCTTGAGACCTTTGACGATCATGGGCGGGGCGAATCGACGCAGATATAACTCCGCCTTTTGGCGGCGGGAATAACCCGCATGCGGCACATAGGTTGTTGCCAACGTGTCATTTGCGTCCCTCGCCGCCAGGCCGTTGGTGTAAAAATAAGCGACCGTGGATCGGCGTTGGCGGCCCTCCCGTATCGGCTGAGGATGGCCGTGCGCAGCGCGCGCGGATTGTTCCATGATCACCGTCCTGCCGAAATGTGGGACCACGGTTGCGGCACAGCGCGGCGGCTCCAACTCCCATAATTCCAACGCCCCGCCATCTTCCGATGTCCACGTCTCGTTAAAATAAGTGATCAAAGCCAGCCGATTGACCAGACGTGTTCGCGGATGCGTTGCAAAATCCATGTGGATCTCAAAGCTTCCGCCGGCATCAACCTCATGCATGCCGCCGCCGTACAAGGCGGGGTCGGGAATCAGGTCATCGATGCCTGTGATCCGGGATAACAGCCTGACGAACGGTCCGGAATACACCACATTGAAATAGTCTTGTACTGTAGGGGGCAGATGGCCACCCGGCGGGGTGCCGCGCTTGCGCTGAAGGCCGCTGTGATATTCACGCCAATCAGACGGCGCGGCCGTGTCGAACTCCTTTGCCATCGCCTGGAGCATTGGCGAAGGAAAAAGATGATCCATCACAAGGTGTGGAAACGGGGATGCGCGCTGAAAAGCCGCGGCCAGCGCATGAGAATCCTTCTCAGAGATCGTATCAAAATCCGGCCATTGCGCTCCTGCGCGCGGGGTGCATTGTATCAGCATTAAAATCTCTTCTTCGAATATACTCACTTTTGAATGTGAATTGATCGTGTTGCTTACTTCAGGTTAGAGGTCTGCGGGCAAAATTCAACCGTGTACACATGACAATTTAAACAAAAAAATCATTAAAAATAGGTGCTTACATATCGGAAAAAGTGTCTGGTCGGATACGGATTTTTGAAATCTGTTAGGATGACCGTCAGTCATGTTTCGGACATTGCTGAGAAATCCTACAAAGATATCAAGATAGATCTAAGGGTCGAGGTCTTTGATGCGCTTTGCGGGAACGCCAACATACAGCCCGTTTGGCCTTGTGTTTCGAGTGATGATGGCGCCTGCGCCGATAATACAGCCGCGCGCGATTTCGACGCCCGGCAACACCAAACTCGAAGCGCCAAGCCAGCATCCATCGCCGATTGTAATCGGTGCCTTAGCGCCTGGCCCCGCTCTTTGATGAGATGGGCCGACTTCATGAAAGCTTGTAATCAGCTTAACGCCCATAGCGAGGTGAACATTATTACCGATTTTTACAAAATCGGAGCCGTCGATTAAACACTGGACGCTGATGAAACAGTTGTCTCCGATTTCACATTTTTTCGAGCCGAAAAAAATCTGACCAAATAATGTGACGGCACGTCCAACTTTGATCCCGCACAACCGCAAAATAGCGATTCGGATTCGTCCGGGGATAAAGGGCAGCGCCTGAATCGCATTGATCGTTCGATTCAAAGGCCTGCTCGACGACTAGCTGCGGACTTGTGCATCTTTTGGATCTCCGAATTTTGGAGGTGACAACTTTAATGTTCGTCGAATGACTTAACAGAGCGGGCCTTGCCTAACGCGCTTCGGGCAGGCGCCCCCCACGACAAATTTCCCCTTAAAGGCCGCCGTGTCACGACCCTAGGGATTTTAATGTCGCTTATTTCATTATTTTGAATGCCATAAGCGACATAGCTCATAATTTTTCAAAATTATGAAATAAAGTTTAGCGCCTCCGCGTTGCCCGGGAGACGATAGGCCGTCTTTCACAAAGGACAGTACTTCTAAAGAACCAAGTGTCACAATATCTAAAATATCGGCACTCGAAGAGCCAAAGTCATTCATTGTTATTTTTGTCGTGGAATTTAACAGTCTGGCGTCTCATTTGCGGATCGGAATCCCGGAGAAGTCGCGCAACCTATTATAAATTAGAGAAAATTGCCGGTGTGGATCGCGGGGGGTTTGATTTTGATGCTAACGACGAATTCACCTTCGCAGTGCAATATAATGATTGACCCATTCCCCCCCCACGATGCTACTTAACGTGCACCGACATAGCGTTTCTTCAACTCGACGCACCCCGTAAGCGTATTTTCAAATATATGGGTTTTGAGATCTCTCGCCGGGAGGCGAGTTGTCTTGCCCGGAGGACTTCAGAAAGCCCCGCTCTGCGGAACGGGTGAGCATAAGTCATGCAATTTTCGAGGGCGCCGTCGGCACCGACGTTAGATCGGCATGAGCGATGTCATATGATAGACGCGGAGAGGCGAAATGAGTGGCCAGATCTATCGACGGAAAAAACCTGGGCTTGGAATGGCGAGCGCAACACGGGCGTCATCTTATCCGCAATTATCATGGCTGCCCGCCTCTGGTGGTGCGGCAAGCGTTGCCGCGCCGCATGACCAGCGTGATCATCCTCTGTTCCTATACGCGATCAGATTGATCGACGGCGCGACGGTCGTCTTGACCTCATGCGCCATGGCGTGGGCTGGAAGCTTTTTTGCGACGCGCCAGCAAACGGTTGCCATTTCCGTTGCGGACCTCGTAGCAGTTCTTGTGTTTTTCTTGATGTTACCAAACCCTAGACTGCCGATTCTACCGTTTTGGGAAATGAGTCTCCAGCAGCTGCGCTTTCTAATGCCTCCTTTGATATTGGCAGGCTTTGTACAGGCCGGTGTGTACTGGTGGCTGGGGTGGAAGGACATTGCTTTGTTGAGGGCGTCCTGCGCTTGGACAATCAGCGTCACGGCCGGATTGATCGTAACGCGTGGCTTGAGCACCTTTGCCAAAGCGCATCCCGTCATCGAGACGCGGCTGAAGCGGAAAATCGCGGTCATCGGCAGTGATGCGCATGCCTTCCGCACCGCCGAACGGTTGAGCAAGGAATCACAAAATGGCATTTCAGTATTAGGTGTTTTCGACGATGGTCCGCGTCATCCGGGACAAGCTCAGGTTCAAGGGACGATCGCTTCATTGATCAGCCTAAGTCGGGAAATCAAGCTACATGGCATCATCATCGCGCTGCCCCCTGGGGCTGAGAACGAAACACAGATTGCCGATCTGAGCTGGCGGCTACGCGGCGTTTTCGCCGACGTGTTTGCGAAGCCTTACATGCTCCATGGCCCTGATGTCGCACTCCCGGTACAAACCATCGGCGCGATGCCTTTCCTGGTGCTGCAGCGCCGTCCTTTGGACGAGTGGCAGAGGCTGATCAAAAAGGTGCTTGACGTTACGGTAAGTTTAATTTGTGTCATCTTACTGCTCTTGCCATTGGCCGTCGTTGCGATTGCAATCAAGATGGATTCGCCGGGGCCGGTCCTGTTCCGGCAACCGCGTCTGGGCTTCAACAATCGTCAGTTCATGGTTTTCAAGTTTCGTTCGATGTATACGAACGCGTCGGATATTTTGTCGGTGAAGCAAACCTCTCGTGATGACCCACGCGTCACACGCGTGGGAAAGTGGCTCCGTAAACTCAGCATTGACGAGATGCCGCAACTCCTGAACGTACTCCGTGGCGAGATGTCCCTCGTGGGGCCGAGGCCGCACGCACTGCAGACGCGCGTGGAAGGGGCTCTTCTGAATGATGTCACGGCGGAATATATCATGCGATTTCATGTTAAGCCGGGTATCACTGGCTGGGCACAGGTAAATGGCGCACGGGGTGAACTTGTGACGACGGATGATCTTCGCAAGCGTGTCGCCTACGATCTTGAATATATCCAGAATTGGTCCGCATGGTTTGATTTGAAGATCATGGCGTTGACATTGGTCCGCGAAATCGTGAGTCGCAATGCCTTCTGAAGCGGCGCAGCGCATGCCGTCGCATGGCGGAGGCTCGATCTCGATGGCGCAGACATCTGAGTCTGATATGATCGACATTATGGGGCTTCGGCTGCACAATCTGCACCGTAGCACTATTGCCGAACGCGTCATTACAGCGGCGGGTTCAAAGCAGAAGATGCTGGTCGTCAATGCCAATGCAAATCTTGTTGTTTTGTCGCAGACATTAGGATGGATGTCGGCGCTATTTTCGAAAGCTGATATTGCGTTCTGCGATGGAGCTGGGGTGCAGTTGGCGATACGTCTTTTGAAGGGACGAGCCGCGCACCGGACGACGCCGCCGGAATGGATTGGAGCGGTTCTGGAGGCGCTTGGGCCGAATGCCTCGATCTTCTGGCTTGGCGGCAGCAAAGAAGCCGTCGTGCAAGCGGCGCGGAATTATGAGGCGCGGTATGGGGTGCGACCGGCCGGCGTGCAGGACGGCTTCTTTGACATGGCAAAAGATTCCGTTGAGAATCTGGCCTTGGTCGCGCGGATTAACAGCGCTGCCCCGTCGATCCTTCTGGTGAATATGGGGATGCCTCGGCAAGAGAGATGGCTTTGGGATAATTGGGATCGCCTGCAGACAGGCGTTGCGATTACCGGTGGTGCGCTGGTGGATCATGCCGCCGGGCATGTGCACCGGCCGCCGCGCTGGGTTGCCAATCTGGGCATCGAGTGGCTCGTACGGTTGGTGCGAGAGCCCAAGCGACTCTGGCGTCGCTACTTGCTTGGACTGCCGGTATTTGGCCTCTTTGTCTTGCGCTACGCCGTAAGCGGAAACAACCGCAAACGTGTTCGATAATCCCGGTTAGAATTACAAATTTTTGAGCAAATAGGAATCTCAATAGCCTGTGTGCACGTGCTTATATGTCGGTCAGGAGCCGATCCGGAATTGGGGTTGGCTATGTGGTAACATCGGATTGGACTCGTAAAGAAAATTGGCCCTGAGATCGTGAACGAAAGAATGCCCGACATTGCGTATAGGCCCTCTGCCGATCCCTTTTCCAGGGGTGATACGGTTAGGCGGATATTGCGTGTCTGGCGGGCTAATATTGGCCTGTTTTTCGCCTGCGCGATTACCGTTTTGGTCGTTGGCGGCGGTGCCGTGGAATTGTTGAAGCCGACCTATACGGCGACCGCCACGGTGGCGATTCCGCCCCAGCTTGCCGACCCTCTGGCGCCGATCGGGCAGGGAACCGCCAGTCAGGCCGATGACGATGAGTTGCCGACAACGGAAGCGTCGATGATGCAATCTCGAGACGTTGCCGCCGCCGTGCTCGCGCAATTTCCGCCGCCGGCGTCAAAGCCGGGATTCAGCATCAGAAGGGCGCTCTGCCGTGCCGGAATTTCCTTCCTCTGCCCGGTAATCACACCGGCGGATGAAACAGCGAAGCAACAGGCTGAGATCGACGGTTTCCTGGTGTCGCTGGCGGTTGTTCCAAAGCTTCAATCGCAAGTGATTAACGTTAGTGTCACGGCGAATACGGGCGAGCGAGCGGCGATGTTGGCGGATGCGGTGGTGCAGAATTATCAGCGGATCGATCTGGCGCGGCAGACGGCGAATTTAAACGGCGTAGCGACCTGGCTCGATACGCGGACGGCAGACCTGCGGCGGCGCTGGCTTGATGCCGTGAATACGGCGGACGCGTTCAGTGTCAGCCATGATCTCACCAATGCGGGCGGCGAGACGACGCCAGATCCGCTCGTGGATCGCCAGATTTCCGACATGGCGGCGAGCCTAGGGGCGGCCCAAGCGCGGCTTGCAGCGGCTCAGGCGCAGGCGGATGCGCTGCACGACGCGGCGCAGCATGGCGACGAGACGGCCGTGGTTAGTTTGTCCGAGCAGCCGATTCTCGTGGCCGCCGCGAGCAACCTCATGCAGCTGGAAACGACGCGTAACCAGCTTGCGACGGAGTTCGGCGGCAATTACCCAAAGATCAAGGCGTTAGACTCACAGATCGCGGCAGCGCGGGCAACGTTGAACAGTCAGATTGGGGCGGCCTTACATTCCATCGGTGCCAACCTTGTTTCGGCGCGCGCCGAGGTGCGGCAGCTGACGGAGAACCTCAACACGCTGCGCGCGCAGGCTGCAGCCCAGAGTTCGCCGCAGGCGGAATATCGCAGCCTCACGCAGGAGGCGGCGAGTGCGCGAGCGGTGTATGAGACGTTTTTGGAACATTCGAATGACGTGGTTGATCGTGCTGCACTTTTAGAGCCGCCCGTTGTTTTTGTGTCCCACGCCAATATCCCTGCGCGTCCCACTTTTCCGAATAAGCCGAAGCTCTTTCTTGCCGTCTTTGTGGTGGCCCTGGTGGCCGGTGCGGCGGCGACGTTTATCAAAGACTATTTTTCGGTAGGTTTCGAGAAGCCTGAGGATTTGGCCGGCAGCGTGCAGTTGCCTCTGTTGGCCGTAGTCCCTTATGTTGCGGCACAAAGGAACCATCCGGTTGCCCGACACGTCATCGACGATCCGTTCTCGCGAACGAGTGAAGCGGTGCGTGGACTTGCCATGAAGCTTTCTCTGCTCGCGGCGAGTGAAGGTGGATCGCGCTCCGTGCTGGTGGCCTCCGCGAATCCATTGGAAGGAAAAAGCACGCTCGCCGTCTGGCTCGCGATGACGATGCGCCAGGCCGGAAAATCCGTATTGGTGATCGATGGTGATCATCGCCGCGGCGCATTGATGCAAAATTCATCGACGGCGTCTAAACTTGGCATGACCGACCTGCTTTCTGGCCGCGTGACGGCATCTGAGGTCATTCAGACCGATTTAGAAACCAAGATTGATTTTATCTCGGCCGGAAAGGCCATGTCAGGTCCCGTCGGCGTCGAGGAGATCGCGCGCTTACGGAGTGCGATCGGCGCCCTGAAGAAGTCATACAACCTGATCATTATTGATAGTCCGCCTCTTCTGGCAATGACTGATGGCTTGGTACACGGCAGCATCGCGGATCAGGCCATTTTTGTCTGCCGCTGGCAGCTTGCATCTCGAAAAGCCGTGTCAGCGTCCCTGAATCGTTTGCAAACCTTCGGTGCACGTGTTTCGGGCGTCGTCGTATCAATGGTGGACCAAAACTCTCCACAGGCTTTCGGCGATGACTATAATCGGCGCGAGATGAAATTGATCAGCCGCCTTTACGGTTCTCAGGGTTAAATCTTTGAAAATTATCCATGTTGTTCGGCAGTTCAGCCCATCCGTCGGCGGGTTAGAGACATCCGTCCTCAACCTTGCGCGCGCCCAGCGGGGGCGGCTTGGAATCGATGCCCGCGTCGTGACCATGAATCGTGTTTTTGGGCGCCCTGAGATCCTTCCATCCGAGGACGTCGTAGCAGGTATTCCGATTCACCGCCTCCCATGGCGGGGGTCGTCACGTTACCCGCTTGTACCTTCGGTGCTGTGGCATTTGCAGTCAGCCGATGTGGTGCATGTGCATGCCATTGATTTTTTCTTTGATTACCTGGCGCTCACGCGCCCCCTCCACCGGGGGGCAATGATTGCCTCGACCCATGGTGGGTTCTTTCATACGGCGCAGCACGCCGTGGCCAAGAAGCTTTGGTTCAATACCGTCACGCGTGCGTCGATCCAGGCTTATCATCGCATCGTCGCGTGCAGCCACAGTGATGCGGAGTTGTTCCGGTCTCGTGCTGGACACCGGCTGGCGGTGATCGAGAATGGCATTGACCAGGCAAGATTTACGTGTGCTTCGGCACAGGTTCAGACTCGTACGATCATCTGTTTTGGCCGCTTTGCGCAACATAAGAGGATCGGCCAGCTTTTTCCCATCCTGGCGCGGCTGTGCGCGCTCGACCCGGCATGGCGATTGATCGTCGCCGGGCGAGATGCCGACCAGACGACCGAACAGCTAAGAGCGATGGCCGATGACGCGGGCGTCCAACATGCGGTGCGCTTCGTCCTCAACCCGAGCGACGCACAACTGCGATTGCTGATCGGAGAGGCGAGTTTTTCTGCATGTCTTTCCAGCTATGAGGGCTTCGGGCTCGCCGCCGTGGAGGCGATGTCAGCTGGATTGTTGCCGATCTTAAGCGACATTGCGCCATTCCGTCGACTCGTTGACGACACCAAAATCGGCCTTATCGTCGACCCTGGCGATCCGGCCGGCGCCGCCGCGCTCGTGCAGGAGAACGTGCTGGATGATGCGGCAAGTTACACGCGACGCCGAGCGCAGACGATGGACGCGGTACGCCGGTACGATTGGGAGGAGGTCGCCGCCCGATATGCAGACATATATGCCGAAGCGGTCGGGCCTACGCATGGTGTGCCGGTCACCGCGACGCTGAGATCTGGCGTATGAGCGGGAAAACATTCTCCGCCAATCTTACGTACAACGTCGTCGGTGCGCTTTTACCGATCGCCACTTCGCTCGGGACCGTCCCATTTTATATCCATCAGATTGGTCTGGCGCGGTATGGTGTCGTCACGATTACCTGGGTTTTGCTGGGCTATTTTGGGTTCCTGGATTTCGGCCTCTCGCGCGCCTCGGCGAACGCCCTCGCAAAGCTCGGCCATGGATCGTCGCGCGATCGCTCCCCGGTATTGGTGACGGCGTTCTGTTGCAATCTTAGCCTTGGGCTGGCCGGTGGGCTCCTGCTTTACGCTGTCGGCCACGTGGTGCTTCTGCATATCGTGAAGATCCCCGACAGCCTGATGGTAGAGACGCGCCACGCCTATCCCTGGATGGCGGCAATGTTGCCGCTGGGTATGCTCTCAGGTGTCTCCACGGGCGCTTTGGAGTCACGCGAAAAATTCCTGATGTCGAACGTGCTGAGCAGCTTTGGCACCATAGGCGGCCAAATCATTCCGCTGATTTGCGCCTATGTGATCGGCCCTAGCCTTGACGTGGTCATCCCGGCAACGTTGCTGGTGCGTTTGGTGACAGTGGCGCTCGCCTACGCCATCGTGATAAAAATTGAATGGCCCATTAGCCTATTTGATGTAAGCCTGGACTGGGTGCGCAAGCTGTTCGGCTATGGCTCGTGGGTCACGGTTTCCAGTCTGCTTAACCCGCTTTTTGACACGTCAAACCAGTTGATTATTGGCGCGATGCTCGGTGCGGCGTCGGTGGCCATTTACTCGGTGCCGATGAACCTCGCCCAACGCTCGCAGATATTTGCGACGTCGCTATCCCGTACGTTATTCCCGCGCAATTCGCGCAGTTCGCATGATGACGCCGTCGACGTCACACGCCGGGCGACGATCACGCTTCTTTATGGCTTCGGGATGGTCTGCGGTCCAGGAATCCTGCTTTGTGGGCCGTTCCTCAGGCTTTGGATCGGCCGTCATTTCGCGGTGTCCTCCGAACCGGTCGCACAAATTTTGATGTTTGGGGCCTGGACAAATGGTGTCGCATTTCTTCCTTACGGGTTCTTACAGGCGCGTGGCAAGCCGCATGTTACGGCCATAGTCGGTGTTGCGGAGATCGTGCCATTTTTTCTGGTGTTATGGTTTCTGACAACGCGGCTGGGTTTGCCCGGCGCGGCACTTGCCTGGACGTTGCGGGTGACCGCAAACTGCATCGTACTCCACCTGCTGAGCGGCTGCATTCCAGACCGACCTTGGCGGGTACTGCCTGCCGTTTTACTCATGGCCGGTTCTTTGCTCATCGTCAGGGTGGTTCCGATGTCGACGGTCGCGACCTTGATTCTGGCGGTTTGCCTCTCGCTGGCCTTTGCTATCTTGGCGATGATTCTCGACCCGATCGCGCGTGGTCTGGTATTGCAGACGACGCGGCGCTTCGGTGTTTTACGTACCACAGCTCTGTCACAGCACGACTCGGTCTAAGCATGTTCGGGATTTTGGCGCCGAGGCGGGCCGACATATGGCTGTTCGCGGCCGTTGTGATCTGTGGAGCGAGCTGTGCCGTGAAGGATGCTCATGCACAGTTGATCCAGCAATATTTTCCCGCGGACATACCAGGCTATTCCCCGAATTTCAGTGCTTCCGTGGTAGACCGCATGGAGGCTCAGGATCAGGCCGAAGGTGTCGAAGTCGGCGATTTTGTGATCCGCCCGGAGCTATCCGAGACCGCTGGCTATGATTCCAACACGTTGGGCACGCCAAATTCCGGCAGCACCGAGATTGACACCAATGCCGGCATCCGCGCCAATTCAGATTGGGGGCGGGATGCGCTCGGTGCCTCCTTGAGCGTCGACAATCGCCGTTTTTTGGATTTGCCATCCGCGAGTTACACGAACTGGACGGCCGCTACGGGTGGTGCTCTGACGCTGGGCAACGATACGGCGACAATTTCATTTGCACATCGCGCTTTGAATCTGGCCGCGACTGATCTCGGTGTCTTGGGCGTGGTGACCCCCGTACCTTATTCCATCGATGATCTCAGGATTTCCTACATCAAGCTCTTCGGCCGCTTCAGCGTCACGCCCTCCCTTGAATTTCAGAATTTCACCTTCGGGCAGTCTACCGGCAGGGTTGCGATTGATTATAACTCGCTCGACCACAAAACCGAGAGTGGGATGATCACGACCAGATATGAATTTTCCCCGGGCGACGCTGCTGTCGTGATCTTGCGGACGTCCCAGGCACAATTCCAGACGGCCCCGAGCGACAATTATACGGATTTCGGGGGCTTTGCCGGCCTCGATTTTCGTGGCAACCGCGTCATCCAGTTTCGCGCCCTGGTCGGTCTTGAAAGCCGTAGCTTTCAGGGGAACGCGGCGCAGACCGTTACCACGCCCACATTCGAACTCGACGGCGTTTGGACGCCGACCGAATTGGACACGGTCACGGCCACCGCGACGCGCGAGCAGGATGACCCGACCTCGCCTTTCGCAAGCAACCAGATCGTCACCAACCTGCGGGTGGAACTCGACCATGAGCTCAAAACCAACCTGTTCCTTACGGGATATGTGGGCGGCGGCCAGAGCGTCTCACGGTCCAATATTTCCGGCTTCGGTGAGAATACCCAGACGCAGTTGAATTTAGGTGCCAGTGCGCTCTGGAACATCAACCGTCATTTAAGAGGTACGCTTGGTTATGGATACAGCAGAGGCGTGGATAGCGGCGCGCCCATCGGTACTTTCGAAGCCGGAGACAATCGCTTTACCAGCCATACGTTTCTTTTGGGAATCAGCATTTTCGAATAGGAAAGCTCTTGATCAACAATCTGCCCTAAAGTCAGGAATCCAGAATGCGCTTTGCAAAAACCGATAAAAATTCCGCGTTCGGCGCTGTTCCGCGTGCGGCCCGGCGCGTGCTCGTTCTCCCGGTGATGCTCGCCCTTGTGGGCTGCGTGTCCGGCCAAAACCTGGCGATGCTGACATCTCCACCAGATGAGGGCTACCAACTTGGACCTGGTGACCAGATACGGGTCATCACGTATGACGAGACGCAGCTCAGCAATACGTTTACGGTCGGCGAGGACGGTAAAATCGCGTTTCCCTTGATTGGGACTGTGATGGCCTCCGGCCATACGGCCAATCAGGTCGCGTCTGAAATCACCGCATCACTCGAAAACAGCAAGCTCGTCAATCAACCGAGCGTATCGGTCGAGGTCGTCCAGTACCGTCCGATTTCGGTGCTTGGCGAGGTCAACCATCCCGGTCAGTACCCCTACCAGCCGGGAATGACCACGCTCGATGCCGTAGCCTTGGCCGGTGGTTTTACCTATCGTGCGGTAACCGGCTATGCCTCGGATTGGCGGACGGCAGGCCGCGGTTCAGCCTATGCCATGAAGGGCAAAGTCGGTCCGGGGTCCAGACTGGAACCCGGTGACGTGATCACGATTTATGAGCGCTATTTTTGAAATTGCTGTGGCGTGTCTCGTCCCAAAGCGCGTGGCGTGACATTCGCGGCGCCATATAGGAACCAACATATGGCGGCAGTTTTGATCGTGAACATATTCGCGCCGATACAAAGCGAGGCCGCCATATAGACAGCGATCATCGCCTTCATCGACATTGCTTCCGTCGTCTTGGGTCTGTGAAACGCGAAGATTCCGAGCAGAAACAGCGTGAGGGGAAGCCCGAGATTGTTGATCACGTAGGCATAGCCCGTATCGGACGTATAAACCTGCGAGGCCTGCAGGCCGAACCATTGCGGTAAGCCCCAATAGTCCAGCAATCGGCCGGAGAATAGCAGTCTTCCGGAGAAATCGTCGATGACGATCGCAGGCACGATTCCGGGCAGCTCGTGCAATGAACCCACGACCAGAAGACCGAGCATGGCAAGCAGTGGCAGGCAGAACACCGCGAAGCCCGAGCGCCAGAATGGCGATATGCGGAACACCAACATCAGACTCCAGCAGGCGAAGGCAAAGCGTGAATCGCCCAATACCGCACAAGCCCCTGCAAGGACGACCAGAATCCCGCGCATTTGCCAGGACCCTATCCGCGTGCTGAGGCACCATGCAAACGCAATGACTGAAAAATTGCCCATTGAAACGGGTTCAAGAAATACCGACGAGAAGCGTGCCGGTCCAAGCAGGGATGGAAGAAAGGTTCTGGTCTCTTGGCCGCCACGGCTGCCGCTGATGAAGGCGGTGGTGTGAGAGTAATTGATCGTCGACGTGCTGATCACACCCTTGTCGACATAATAGGACCACACGTCGAACATCGCCCCGAACTGCGTGGGAAAAAGTGCTTCGAACAGACCGATCGGAACGACGATTGCCATGGCAATCCACAATACGCGGCTTCCCTCTTGGGCCGTCGCGAGCGTGCCGAGTTCATAGAAAATATACATGATGGCGATATCATGAAGGATTTTTAGATCTAAACTGGGGTTGATGAAACGCAGCCCGATGAGGAAAGCCGCCATGACGCCGCTGACCCGAACGGCCTGATCGGAGATCAGACGGCGGATGACACAGAGGCCTGCCGTAAGGATCGTCATCTCGCAAACGATGACAACGGCGTTCGACATGTGAATATGGCCAAGCGTGCTGATAAAGCAGAGCACCATGTTGAAACATAGCGCCGTAAACACGAGGTATGATCCGCTTTGGGGCGCGGCGACGACAGATCGCGCGGGGATAAGTCGCGTGTTCTGTGCGATCGCCTGTTCCATAGGTCTCATGCTCCGGTTACAATAAGGTCTTTCGGGATGGCTGCCGACGCGTGTCCGGCCGGTGACGGATCGATGCCGCGTTTCGGTACAGACAATCCCCATTTGACCCTTACGTATATAAGAATGATGCGTGAGTCATCTTGCAATTTCAGGAAAGTGAGCAGGCATCCATATCGAGATATTAATAATGGAATGAATGGATTGCGCTTGCGGGGTGTATTACGGTCCCATAGACTAACGAACGGAGATCGGCATCATCACCCTCAATGCGTGGGATATGATGAATGTTGTTGTGGAGTTTTGGCAGCTATGTGTTGTCAGATGCCCAGGGAATTTCATGAGGGTGAATCGTTTATGGCATCAAGACGATTGAGATGTAACCCAGATGTCTAACGCTTTGTTCATCTCCGTTCATGATTTCCGAAGCCTTCGGAAAGCCAGTGTGCATTTCATTGCCGCAGAAATGGCCAAGCGAGGCGTGACACGATTTTTTTCGATTGGCCTTTCCCGCCTCTCGCAGCATCGCGGAGATACGCGGTCCAGCCTTCGCGATCGCGCCAATCGCGTCGAGGTCGTGGCAGGTGGTGTGGAATGTTATTTGTGGAAAACGGCCTGGCATCCCTTTGCCATGCGGCGCCAAATGCTCGCCCCTCTCGAATCGGCGCTGTTCAGCGCCTATCGCCGCATGATTCCGCGTGTTCCGCGCCAGTGGATCCGCGAGGCTGAAATCGTGTTTGTTGAGTCGGGGATGGCGGCGGTTTTTGTCGCCGATATACGGCAAATGAATCCCAAGGCGCGAATCGTCTATCTCGCGTCAGATGATCTGGATGTCGTGGGATGCGCAGCCACGATCAAGCGCGACTTTATCCGTAATTTCGACATGATAGACACGGTGCGGCTCCCGTCGCGCTATTTGCTGCCCGGCATGCCGCACGGCGCAACCTCGATCCTCGTGCCGCATGGGATCGATCGGTCGATTGCCGAGCCACGATATCCGAGCCCTTATAATGGCCGGCGCGGCTGTGTCTCAGTCGGCTCGATGCTGTTCGATACGGCCTTCTTTCGTGTGGCGTCGGGTGCGTTTCCGAATATCGACTTCCACATTATCGGGGCGGGGAAGGCGGCCGCAGGGTTACAAGCGCCGAACATCATCATCCATCCGGAGATGGCGTTTGCGGACACACTGCCCTATCTCCAGCATGCGGCTTTTGGCGTCGCACCCTATCTTGATGTCAATACGCCGATTTATCTCATCGATACGTCGCTGAAACTTCGGCAATTCGGCCTGTTTGGCATTCCTGCTGTTTGCCCAAACTTCGCCCTGGGCGACACACCAGGAAGGTTCGGCTATGTACCGGGAGATAGCGAATCGATCACGTCAGCGATACAGCGCGCGCTCGACAATCGACAGGAGATCACCGTGGATGTGATGCCTTGGAGCGGGGTCGTTGATCGCATTCTCAGCCCGCGGGAGTTTGCAGATGTTAAGCTCTGAGGCGAACGCCGCAATATCCCGTGAAATCACCGGTGTATGCACATGAGCGAGACGGTCCCGACGAGCGTCTCGATCGCGATGACGACGTATAACGGCGCGAAATATTTGCAGGAGCAACTCGACAGTTTGGCTGGACAAACTCTTCCGCCCGCCGAGCTGGTGATTGGAGATGATGGATCTACTGACGGCACATTGGAAATCCTGGAGCGCTTTGCGCGCCATGCGCCGTTTCCGGTTCACATCCATAGAAATCCAGAGCGTCTTGGCTATCGCGTCAATTTCCTGAATGTCGCCCGGCGCTGCACCAGCCAGTTGATCTCTTTTTGCGATCAGGACGATGTCTGGTCTCCCGAGAATCTCAGCCGGGTCGTGCCGTGCTTTGCAGATTCCGATGTGCTGTTGACGTTCCATAATTCCTGCATTGTGGATGCGCAGCGCCGGCCGATCTCGCCGTTCTATGTCGAGCCCATTCCGCGCATTTCGCCCCGGCTGACCCTGTCGCCTTGGATGTATTCCTATGGATTCACCCAGACGTTTCGTGCGGATCTTTTGCCGGCTGCCGATCTGTGGGGGCCAATGGAGGATCACCTTCACCCCGGCGAGGCCATGGCGCATGATTTGTTTTTCTTCCTTATCGCCTCCGGGCTTGGCAGCATCTGCTATCTTGACGATGAGCTGACTGAATACCGGCTGCATGCCGGCAACACATTCGGGTCTGGCAAGAGAACAATGCCCAGCTTTTTAGATCGATGGCGCTATCGACTCGAAGACAGGTCCAATACCTATCGCCATTTGGCGCGTGTAGCGCCGATTGATGCGCAGTTGTTTTCCCGTTTATCGACGCTGGAGACGCTTTCGCCGCACCTGCGTTGGCGATCTGCCGAAGCCGCGGCAGCCTGGAGCAAGCTTGGTCCGCTTTACGCCGATCGCGCGCTGCTCTGCTCTGCGGGATTGCCCGACAGGGTAGCCGCTTTTATGCGGCTATATCGCCGCGGCGCTTATGGTGAATCAGGTTTTTGGACGTTTGGCGCAAAAGCGATGACAAAGGATCTGGCATTGGGATTGCTGTTGGCCCCCGTGATCGCGCGTTTCGGCCGTCCTTCCTCCGGAGGCGACCGTGCGTGCCGGCGTGGACGGACGTATTTGCGCACGCTCAGCACTGGGCAAGCATGATGGAGATCAAGCGCGTCGCTGCAAGAGAGCAGGAGGCCATCAATGATCGGCGTGTTGTGGCGATTTGTCGCACGCAGATACTTCCTTTATCGGAAACTTTTGTACGTGATCAGGCACTCGCTTTGCGCCGTTGGCAGCCGGTTCTTGTGGGCGAGCGTCAGATCGACGGATTGTCGCTGGATGGCTTGGAAGTAGCAACACGATATCGCGGTGCGCCGCGATTTTTTCAGCGTCTCGAAGGTGCGGTTTGGCGCCAATTCAATCGTGCCGCACCTGGCTTCGTCACGCTTATACAGCAGCAACGGCCCAATCTGATCCATGCACATTTTGGTTTCGATGGCGTGGAGGCCTGGCCGGTTGCGGAGCGGCTTGGCGTGCCTCTATTGGTGACGCTGCACGGGTCGGACATCACGACCCATATGCGATGGTTTGCGGAAGGCCGCGCAGGGCGCCGGTGGAAAGCCTATCCGAGCCGTCTTGCCCGACTCGCCGCGCAGCCGAGCGTTAGCTTTGTCGCGATCTCGGAGAATATACGCGAGGCCGCGATTGCCGCCGGCTTACCGCGGGAGCGGATTTTTGTACAACCGATCGGGATCGACACGCGACGCTTCCTCCGCAAGGGCGTTCCGGTCGGTCAACGGCCACCGACGATCCTGTTCCTAGGACGTCTCGTGGAAAAGAAAGGCGCTTCTTACCTGCTTGACGCATTTGAGGCGCTGCGTCGGCAACTGCCAGAGGCCAGGCTGGTGATCGCAGGTGATGGGCCGGAACGTTCGGCGCTTTCCGTACGCGCGGAAGCTATCGGTGGCGTGCGTTTTGTGGGTGCTTTTTCCCGGGAGCAGGCGCAGGCGTTGCTGGTGGAGGCGCGCGTTCTGTGCTTGCCGAGCATCACGGCCGAAAGCGGTGATGCGGAAGGTCTCCCTTTGGTCATCTTAGAAGCGCAGGCCAGCGGCGTCCCCGTTGTGACCTCGGCCAGGGGCGGGGCTACAGAAGGGATCATCGATGGCGAGACAGGGTACGCCTTCGCCGAACGCGATGTAGAAACCATGGTCGATCGGCTTGCCAGATTATTGACAGATGATGCTTTGGCAGAAAGGTTTTCTGCGGCAGGTCCTGTATTCGTGGCACAATCGCACGAATTGCGCCGGCATACGGCGGCGCTGGAAACGCTCTATGACCGGGTCGCGGGCTTTCGCGCATGATGGGTGAAGCCAGCGTCTCCGTCATTATTGCCGCCTATAACGCCGAAGCCTTTATCAGCCGTGCGATCGCATCCGCGTTGACGCAAACGCTGCCACCGCGTGAAATTCTGATCGTCGATGATTGTTCGACCGATGGCACGCGCGCCGTTCTGGACGCGGCCGTGCGGGAACATCCCACGATCAAAGTCATCGCGATGGCGCGCAATGGTGGGCCCTCCGCGGCGCGCAATGCCGGGATTGCGCAAGCCCGGGGAGATTGGCTCGCCGTACTGGACGCCGATGATGCTTTTGCGCCGACGCGTCTTGCCACATTGACGGCGTTCGCGGAGTCAACCGGGGCCGATTTCGTGGCGGATGACCTGGCTTATTATGATGCCGTGGCGGATAGTGCTGGCGCTAGCGCGATAGGCGATACCATCGTTCTGCCAGACAGGCCGCTGAGCCTGCGAGACTATCTTTCCCATAATCTCGCCGATGGCAGAAGTTTTGATTGGGGGCTGTTAAAGCCGATCTTCCGGCGTGACGCCTTGATCCAGCGCGATATCGCCTATGATCCCGACGTAAGGCATGGGGAGGATTTTCGTCTCGTGGTGGAGCTGCTGCTCAGCGGTGCGCAATTCCGCATTCTGCCGCAGCCGCTTTATTTATACACGCAGCGGCAAGGCGCGGTGAGTGGACGTCCATCGGGGATGACGCGTACGACAATTGCCTATCGCAAGCTCAAGGAGGCGGCGCTGACACTGGCCCGCGATCCGCGTATTGCATCCGACCCGGAGATGATCGGACTGTTGCAGCAGCGGGCAAGCGGGTTGGCGCGACTGGACGACGCTCATTTCATCTCGACATCGCTGCGTGCCGGCGCCTTCGGTGAAATTGCCGCGCGAACCACAAGAGATCCCGCTTTCCTGCCCTTTATGCTGCGTCAGATCGGCCGCGCGATGCGTCGCCGCTTTCCGGCACTCTGACGGCCGCCTCACAATATTAAGGTCCCTCATGCGCAGAGTTTCGATAGCCTTATTGTTCATTTTTGCGGGCATGGCAGCTGCCCACGCGGCATCCGAACCGCAGATCCTGTGGGGTGTCAGCGACAGCGGGCTTGAGTTTGGAAGAGGCGTCATCGCTGAGCGCAATTATTCGGTTCCAGATCCGCGTTATTACCTCGCGCACGGCGTGGGCTTGATACGCATCCCCTTCCAGATCGGCCGCATCCAGCCAACAGCCCGCGGCCCGCTCGCGCCGGACATCGTGAGCGATCTTGAAAAGATCATCGACGAGGACCACGCGGCCGGGGCGATCACCGTTCTCGATCCGCACGGCTATGGGTTTTATAACATTGACGGCAAGCCGCACGATATCCTTACCGATCCCGCAGCGGCTGCGGATTACGTCGATTTGATGCGCCGCATTGCCGTGACGTTCGGGCATGACGACGTTGCGATCGGCCTGATGAACGAGCCGCATGCGGGCGATGACGCCGATTACGGAAAAATCTGGAATCAGGCCATCGCTGCCATCCGCCAGGCGGGGTTTCGCGGCGTGATTCTCGTGCCGCACGCGCATTGGAGTTCGGCGGCCGATATCACGCCGCGGACGCCGTTTTCGGGGAACATCGTAGATCCCGACCATAACTGGGTATTGGAGTTGCATTCCTATCTGGACCCGGACGACACCGGTACGTACCGCAAGCCTGTGGGGTCTTCCACGATCGGCGCTGAGCGTCTTGCCAGGGCCATTGCCTGGTCACGGCAGAGCGGTGTCCGTTTGTTCCTGGGGGAGACGGGCGCGCCACCGGATGAAGCTGGATTGGCCGCATTCCGGACGATGCTTGCCGAAATCTCGTCGGCGCCGGACGCTTTCTGGGGCGTCGCCGTATGGGGGGCGGGGGCCTGGTGGAAACCCGATTATCCGATGCGTCTTGATCCCATCGCCGGTGTCGCTCGCCCGCAATTCGTGGCACTCGAAAACGTGATGACCCCGGAGATCCTGTATTTCGCCAAGGCTTCCGGTGGACCGGATATACCGGTTTCAATCGACATAGACGGCAAAAAAATCGGCCCGGCTGTGATGATTACGGCTGCGCGGAGTGGACCGCCGCAGGCGGTTCCGGTCCGGTTGCCGCTGTCACCAGGCCTTCACGTCGTCCATGTTCAACCCGCCGCGACGGCGGGGGGGAACACACTTTATCTCGTTGACTCCACCTGGAAGGGGGCTTCTGACAGCGGCGATTCGTTTGGAGTTGTACGGCGTGCGGGCTACAGCTTTCGGGTTGAGGTGCCGGCTTCCCAGCCCAAGGATCTTCACCATTCTGGCCAATGAACGCTAAGGCTCAACGCAACCCTAACGGCCCTGTTATTTTCCACCCTCGTCGGTACGTGCGAGAATAATGCCGCCGAGCGCGGCTACAGCTAAGCCGAGGCCGGTGAGTGGCTGATTCGGGCTGTAATCGAAGACAAAAAACTGCATGACATTATAAAAACTCCGAGGATCCGCAGCTAAAAAGGCAACGCCCATCCCGACGAGGCTCAGAATACAGCCTACATGGCCCTGAGATTTTCTAAGTATCATAGATGGGAGTGGCCCTTCACCATCCTGATCTATGAACGGGACGCCGGCAGCCCCTAACATAGCTGGGATCGCTGCGAAGGTCGGCCCATCGGCCGGTTGCTCCCGATAAAACGGGCGACCTGTGCAACGCTCTCATGGTTATCTCCAGTCGTGAGCTTTGGTATCTAGTGCCCTGAGGTGAGACCTTCAATGCATAGGGTCAAGGGCTGCCCGATGCGCTCAGGGCCGTCGGTTCGCCCCCGGTTTCAAAGCGGCCGGGGTTCGGCTAGCTTGACTGCAAATAGGGAGAATAACAGGTTGAACGTTTCAGAGACTTTTTCAGATCTTTTTGCGCGCGTCGTCGCGGTGATTGGTGGTGCTGCGATGCTCGCGCGGCGGCAGGCGGGCGGCGCGCCGGCGCCGGCCTGGGGCAGCACCCCAGCGATCCCGGCGGCGAAGTCTCAGGGCAGCATCCCGACGCTGAAAATGCCGACAGCCCAAGGATGGTCCGCGGGGCAGGCGCCGACCTGCGCGCCGGGGCTCAAAGTCAATACATTCGCCGCGGGTCTCGCGCATCCGCGCTGGATGCTCGTGCTGCCCAATGGCGACGTGCTCGTTGCCGAGGCGATGTTCGTTGCCAGAACCCCGAGGTCGATTTTCGACTATGCCATGGTGGCCACGATGAAACGCGCCGCAGCCATGGGCGTTAGTGCGAACCGCATCACCCTGCTGCGGGATGCGGATGGTGACGGCGTGGCCGAAATCCGCGAGGTATTCCTGGAAGGGCTGAACCAGCCCTTCGGCATGGCGCTGCTGGGCGACACCTTTTATGTCGGCAATACCGATGGCGTGGTCGCCTTCCCCTATACCCCGGGTGCGACGCGCATCACCGCGCCGGGGCGCAAGCTCGTGGATTTCAAGCCCGGCGGCCATTGGACGCGCAGTCTGCTGCCGAGCCCGGACGGTACAAAACTCTTTATCGGCGTCGGCTCGCTCAGCAATATCGGCGACGAAGGCATGGATGCGGAGGTGGGCAGGGCGGCCATCCACGAGCTCGATTTAATCACCGGCAAGAGCCGCATCTTCGCGGCCGGGCTGCGTAACCCTGTGGGTCTGGCATGGGAACCGCAAACCGGCGCGCTCTGGACGGTCGTCAACGAGCGCGACGGGTTGGGCGATGAGACGCCGCCGGATTATCTGACCTCGGTGCGCGATGGCGGCTTTTATGGCTGGCCGTATTGCTATTGGGGGCGGACGGTGGATGACCGGGTGAAACAGGACCCGGCTCTGGTCGCAACGGCCATTACGCCGGATTACGCGCTGGGCGGCCATACCGCCTCGCTCGGCCTGTGCTGGTTGCCGGCAGGCACGCTGCCCGGCTTTCCGGATGGCATGGCCATCGGCCAGCATGGTTCCTGGAACCGCAGTACGCTGAGCGGTTATAAGGTCGTCTTCGTGCCCTTCGTGAACGGCGTGCCAGCCGGGCCGCCGCGCGATATCCTGTCGGGGTTCCTGGCACCGGATGAGCGCGTATCATACGGCCGCCCGGTCGGCGTGACGATCGGCCTCGACGGCGCGGTGCTGGTGGCAGACGATGTGGGCGACGTGATCTGGCGGGTGACGGGAGCGTGACCACGATACGGGCACAAATCCCATGAATTGTGCCCGCTAACATCCCCTAACAAACAGTGTTAGGGGATGCATGAAAGTGCAAAAACCTAGCCCGCGAGCTGGCTGAGCCCTTTGATCAGCGTCGCCGCCGAACCCGCCAGGGCCAGCAGCACGACCAGTTTGCGCGCCAACGCCAGCGGCACGATGCGCGCCACGTAACGGCCGCTCCAGAACCCGCCTGCCAGCATGGCGATCACCACCAGCAAGGCGGATAATGGCAGATGTGGCGCCCCCTTGGTGATGAAAGAGGCGAAATTCAGCGCCGCCAGATAGATCTGCATGGACGCGTAGAAGCTCGTCTGTTCCCAGGAAATGCTGAGCGCATAAAGCGTGATCGCCGGGCCGCCGACCCCGGCGGTGGCGTTCATGAAGCCGCTGATCAGCCCCGCCGCGCCCGCGCCGGGATGTCCGCGGAATAGCACGAGGTTCTTCATCGCCATCACCAGCAGCAGCGCGCCGAGCACCAGCGCACCGCTGATGGTCAGCAGCCAGGAGGGCGGGATATGTCTGGCGACCGGCCCGCCCAGCAAAGCCGCCAGCAGGGAGGTCGGGATCAGCAGTGCCAACCGCCCCAGCTCTGCCTGGCGCCAGGTGAAGCCGATCATGATCGCGGTGAGGGTGAAGGTGAGGATATTGGCCAGAAGAACGCCCTGGAACGGCCCCAGCACCAGAATCAGCAATGGCGAGGCAACCATGGCGAAGCCGAGTCCAGTCAAACGCTGTGTCACCGCTCCGGCGAAGACGGCGCCGCCGACGAGGCAGATCTGAAGCAGCGTCATGGGCGGCGCGTCGCGTCAATCGTTGGCATGATCAGCAGGTTCGGCGCTTCAGGCGAGCGCGGCGGCGAATTGCCGGGCCAGCTCTGCATCCAACGGCATCTCGCCAGTGCCCAGCAGCACCAGGGCATCCGGCGCGGCACCGTCATAAGGCCCGAGGCTCCAGCGCCGGCCGACAAGCTGTAGAACCAGCCGGCGCCCATCCGCCAGCGTCAGCAGCCCCTTGCCGCGCCAGATGCTGGCAGGCAGCGCCGCCAGCGCGGCGCGTAGCCGGGCTTCATCCAGCGGGCCTGGCGGCGCCCAGCTCCATTGCCCGATGTCATGCGCCGGCGCATCCGCGATCAGCGCGCTGGCCTTGCGCTCGTGCAGCGGCGTCATCAGCCCTTGCGGCAGCATGCCATTCGCGATCTCGATCACGCTTACACCGGGGCGGATGGCATTCAGCGTGGCGTAGGCGGCGTTCCGGGCGGTTTCGTGCGCGATGTCGCACTTGCTCAGGCAGATCACATCCGCGCGCGCGATCTGGCGCTCCAGCGTGTCCCGCAGCCAGCGATCCGCATATTGCGCGGGCAACTCCAGTGCATCGGCCAGCACCAGCACCGCATCCAGCCGCGCCCCCTTGTTCAGCTTCACCAGCTGGGCGATACGCCACGGGTCCGAAACGCCGCTGGCCTCAACTATGATCCGTTCCGGGGCCGGCTGCATTGCCAGGATGCGCGACAAGGTGGCGCTGAAATCCGGGCCGATGGAGCAGCAGACGCAGCCATTGGCCAGCGCGAACACCTCGCCCTCGCGCGCCAGCAGCGCCTCGTCGATATTCAGCGGTCCGAAATCATTCACCAGCACCGCGATCCGTTCGGCGGCGTGACGCAACAGGCGGTTGACCATCGTGGTTTTTCCAGCCCCCAGAAAGCCGCCAATGATGATGACCGGAATGCTCATGCGGGAAAGAACGCCCCGCCGCGGATCGTGCCCAGCACCGGAACATCCTTCAGCCCGGCTGGATCCATCGCCAGCGGATCCAGCCCCAGCACCGCGAAATCCGCGAATTTGCCAACTTCGATGCTGCCGACAAGATGATCCAGCTTCAGCGTATAAGCCGCCCCGGTGGTGATGGCGTAGAGCGCTTGTTCGACGCTGATGCGCTCATCCGGCCCCAGCACGCGCCCCGTCGACGTCTCGCGCATCACCGCGCACCACGCGGTGAAAAGTGGATCCAGCGGCGTGATGGGCGCATCCGAATGGATCGCGAGCGGGATATTGTTGCGCAATACCGTGCCGCACGCGTCCATGCGCTGGGCGCGCGAAAGCCCCATCGTCTCGGCGATATGCGCCTCGCCCCAGTAATAGATATGGTTGGCGAAAATGTTGCAGCAGAGACCGAGAGCGGCGATGCGGCGATAGAGCGCCTGGTCCGGCATCTGGCAATGCTGCAGCGTGTGGCGGTGGTCCGGGCGCGGATGCGCGGCGATGGCGCGGGCCAGCATCTCCACCGTCAGCTCCGTCGCCTCGTCGCCGTTGGTGTGCATGTGGAGTGTTGCGCCGGCGCGGTGATACGCCTCGATGATGCCGCCCAGCTCGTTCGGAGCGATATACCAGAGCCCGTTGGGTGCGCCGTTATGATAGCCGGGCCAGCGCAGTCGCGCGGTGAAGCCCTGGATGGAACCATCCACATGCAGCTTCACCGTGCCGATGAAGAGCCGGTCCGTCGCCTCTGCCTTGAGCGCCCCCAGCCGGGCGAGGCCCTCTTCGATGCCGTAGAAGCGAGCCGCCAAAGCCGGGGCGATGCGGATGGGAAAATCCTCGGCCGCCGTGGCCGCCTTGTAAACCGCCATGGTGTCGTCTGCCATATCGCTGACCAGGTCGGTCGCGGTGGTGACCCCCACGCGCAACGCCAACTGGCCGAAGCGACGCAGCCCCCTCACATCCAGCTTGCGCGACAGCCCGCTTGCGACAACACGGTCCCGCACCAGCCCAAGCAGCTCGAAGCCCAGCAGCTCGCCGGTCGGCTCACCGTCCGCGTCGCGCAGCAGCCCGTCCAGATCGGTGTCGCGGTCGATCCCGATCATCCGTAGCGCCACGGAATTGACGTTCATGATATGGCCGGAGGCATGGGTGATGACAACGGGCAGGCTGTCGGACACCGCATCCAGATCCGCCGCCTTCATCCGCCGGCCGGGCAGATAGATCGGGTCGAACCCCCAAGCGGAAATGCTGGTGGCATCGGCCGCGTGCGGGGCGGCACGCAGATGCGCAACCACCGCCGCGATACTCTTCAGGCCGGGCGAAACCGCGCCATCCGGCCCGCGCCGGTCGAAATAGCCGATATAGGGATCGTCCCAGATCCCGCCTTCGAAGAGATGGCAATGGCCCTCGACGAAGCCGGGCAGCAGCACGGACTCGGTGAAGCGTTCATCGAGCCTGTAGGCGCCCAGCGCCTGCATCTCCTCCAGCCCGCCGACGGCGAGGATCTTGCCACCCAGCACCGCGACATGGGTGGCGAAAGGTTGGCCGGGATTCATCGTGATGATCCGCTTCGCCCGGAAAACCTGCACGTCGCCTTGCATCGTCATCTCCTCTACCTCGGGGGTAATTCAGGCCGCGTCCGGTTTTTCGTCGTGGCTCTGATAGAGCTGGTAGAGCATGCGCTGGCCGAGTCTGCGGAAGGGTGCGAACATATGGCCCGGCAGCTCGCCCTGATAGATCGGCAGCGGATGCGCGCGATTCTTGCCCGCCACCAGTTCCGCCAGCCGCCAGCCGGCCTGGGCGGAATAGCTCACCCCGTTGCCGCCATAGCCCAAGCCGTAAAAAAGCGGCTCGGCCGGATTGGGCTGCACGATGCGCGGCATCATGTCATGGCTGACATCCACCCAGCCCCACCAGGAATAATCGATCTCAATCCCGGCCAAAGCCGGGAATTTCCGCGCCAGACCGTCATTCAGCACGGCGAGATGTTTCGGATTGGCGGCGTCCGCGCCGGTGATGGCGCTGCGGCTGCCAATCTGCAGCCGGTTGTCCGGCAGCAGCCGGTAATAATAGCGCAGCACCCGCGTGTCGGTGATCACCTGCCGGGTGCGGAACCCCGTGGCCTCGATCTCGTCCGCGGTCAGCGGGCGGCTGACCATGTTGTTCGAGAGAATCGGCATGATTTTGCTGCGCAGGCTTTTATGCAGCCCTTGACTGGTGTAGCCGCCGGTGGCGATGACGACGGCGCGGGCGCGCACAACGCCGCCCGGCGTGCTGACGTGGAAGATGCCCGTCTCCCGCCTGATGCTGAGTACCGGACTGGCGGGATGCACCTTCGCCCCCGCGGCGCGGGCCGCGCGCAGATAGCCGAAGGCGAGCTTGGCCGGGTTGACGCCTACACCCAAGGGCTCATGCAGAGCCCCCACGGCCTCCGATTCGCGCACCCATTCGCCATCCAGCGTGGTGCGCTCCAGGATCCGCGTCGGATAGCCGAAGATCTTGTTGCATATCTCGGATTCGGCGCGCAGCCGAGCCAGGGTGCGCTGGCGGTGGGCGATATAGAGATGCCCGCCATGTTCGGCATCGCACTCGATATCCTGCAGCAAGTCGGTGAAGCGGTCGAATCCTTCGCGGATTTCCGCATGCAGCTTCAGCGCCGTCTCCTGCCCGAAGCGCGCGATCCATTGCGAGCGCGTCAGCCGGCCGGAGGCATTCTGCCCCTGTCCACCATTGCGCGTGCTGCAGCCCCAGGCGGCGCGGTTGGCCTCCAGCACCGCGGCCTTGATGCCGTGCTCGCGGGCCAGGAACAAAGCGCAGGTCAGGCCGGTGAAGCCGGAGCCGACAATGACGACATCCTCATCGCGGTTGGACGTGACGGGGCCGTCATCGTCCGGCGGCTCACCGGCGGCGGCCAGCCAATAGGTTGGCGCATAGCCCCGGCCGATGCCGGGATGCATGTCGTGCAGCGGGTCATAGAGCGGATCATAGTGATCCAGCGCAGGGGTGGCGGACATCGGCTTGCTTCCTGGGCGGCGCGTTACGCGACAGGCTGCAGCGGGCGGTCCTTGCGGAAGGCGCTCTTGGAGACGATGAGCGCACCCTCGAAGCCGAACAAATCTAGGCCTTCCACCTCGATGCGCCCGCCCTGCGGCGCGGTGGCGGTGAACAGCCATTCGGTCACTGCGCGGTCGCCGAACACGGCGTGGCGGCGCACATGCCATTGCACGTCCGGCATGCTGGTCCAGGTGCCGACAAAGGCGGCGCGCACATCGTCCTGGCCGGTGATGCGCTTGCCCAGCGCCTCTGGCCCGGTCGCGGCATCGAACACGATGTCCGGTGCGAAGCAGGCCATCACGCCGTCCGCGTCATGCCGGTTGAAGGCAGCAAACAGGGTTTCCAGCAGCGAAACGCGATCTTTTTCCATGGTGCTTCATTGTCCAGATGATGAAGAGGTCCGCCATTGCGGTGGAGCCAAATTACGCCGGTGCCCGGGCCAAGAAAGATCCAGATGCGGCAAAGCATTGTACCAGTTGCACGATCCGGGCCCGCAACCGTGCCGATGTTGTTGAAGCGCTCCCCACTTCGCCTGTAACCTTCCCGGATGCAGAACGCCGCAAGCCGACCGAGGACGAAGCGTAGCGCACCGGGCCCGCGTGGCCAGAAGGGCGAGCGCGCCTGGAACCAGCTTTTCAAACTGGCGCCTGACTCCGGTGTGTCGCTGCAAATCCAGATACGACGTGCCTTCGTCGCCGCGATCCTGGACAAGCGCCTGCCGCCGGGCACCGGGTTGCCCTCTAGCCGGGTGCTCTCTGCGCATCTCAACGTGGCCCGCAACACGGTGAACGCCGCCTACCGTCAACTGGCCGATGACGGCTTCATCACCGCCCTGCCGCGCAGCGGCTATCACGTGGCCCAAACTCCGGCGGAAACCGCTTCCCCGGCCGCCCCGCCGCCCCCGCAGGAGGACAGTGCCCCGCGCTGGGCCGCGCGCATCGGCTCGCGTTATTCCACCATGCGCAACATCTCCAAGCCGGTGGACTGGCACCGCTACCCCTACCAGTTCATCTATGGCCAACCTGATCCAGCGCTTTTCCCGACCGCCGATTGGCGGGCCTGCAGCCGCGCCGCCCTGGCGGTGTTGGCGATCCGGGACTGGGCGGCGGACATGATCGATGGCGATGATTCCGCGCTGATCGAGCAATTACAGCACAGGGTGCTGCCGCGGCGCGGCATCTTCACCACAGCCGAGCAGATCATGATCACCGTCGGTACCCAGCACGCGCTCTATATGCTGGCGGAGTTGCTGGTCTCCGCTCATAGCGTGGTCGGCATCGAGGAGCCAGGCTATCCCGATGCGCGCAACATCTTCGCGCGGCGCGGCGCTGCGCTGCGGCCGCTGCCACTGGGGCCCGAGGGGATCGAGATTTCCGCGCTCACCGGCTGCGATCTCGCCTATCTCACCCCCAGCCATCAATGCCCGAGCGCGGTGACGATGAGCCTGCCACGCCGGCATGAATTGCTCGAGCGCGGGGCACGGCAGGATTTTCTGATCATCGAGGATGATTATGATTCGGAGATGACCTTTGCGAACTCCGCACTGCCCGCTTTGAAGAGCCTCGACCGGTCCGGACGCGTTATTTATCTCGGCAGCCTGTCAAAAACCCTGGCGCCGGGCCTGCGGATCGGGTTCATGGTTGCGGCGCCCGAGCTGATCGCCGAGGCCCGGGTGCTGCGCCGGCTGATGCTGCGCCATCCGCCGGCCAACAACCAGCGCGCCGCCGCCTTGTTCATTTCGCTCGGCCATTACGACACGTTGCTGCGGCGGATCAAGAAAAGCCTGTCAGAACGCGCCAATGCGCTGGGCAGGGCTTTGCAAACCCATACGCCGGCGCTGCGCTTCACACCGCTGCAGGGCGGTTCCTCCGTCTGGGTGCAGGGGCCGGAGCGGCTCGATTCCGCCCTGCTTGCGAAACTGGCGCAGCAGGAAGGCATTCTGATCGAGCCGGGCGAACTGTTCTTCCACCAGCCGCCCGCGCCCTGTCCCTATTTCCGCCTCGGCTTCGCCGCGACCCCCATCGAGAAAATCCCGGAGGGAATCAGACGGCTCGCCTTGCTGATCGAGGCAGCCAGGATCTAAGGTCTTTAGCTCTTCACCAAAGACTCTAGATCCATCTTTTAGGGCGCCCGCATCGCCGTCGAAATCCGTGCATAGACCACGGGCATTGGCGAATTGACGCTGCGCTTGACCAGGCTGCCAAGCCCGACGATCACCGCATTGATCAGCAGGCAGACGAAGCCGATATTCCAGCCGTCGAGATTGACGTGCATCACATCCATGCCCACCGCCAATATATCCGCCACCATGATCCCGGCGATGATCGCATAGGGATTGATGCGGCGCATGAAGAGGATCGCCATCAGGCCAGGGAAGAACTGGGTGATTCCGAAATAGGCGGTGTTGATCAGGGTCAGCATCAGGGAAGGTGTAACCAGCGTGAAGATGATCGACAGCGCCAGATAGGCGACGATGGCGATCTGCGCGCCGCTGCGCTGCTTGCTCTCCGGCAGATGGCTGAGAAGGTTGCGGGTGATCAGCGGTCCCATCGCCAGGCTGATGCCTGCCAGCACCACCAGGCCCGAGAGCGCGGCTCCGGCTGCCACCATGCCGAGCAGCCAGTGCGGCAGCAACGCCACGGCCGCCGCCATGAAGGCTTGGTTGGGCGAGGCGAGATGGAAACTCTGCCCCAGGCTGTAATAGGCCGCCACCACCAGGAACGGATACATCAGCATATAAAGCGGCATGAAGATCTGCGCTTTGCGGATGGTTTGCTCGCTGCGCGCGGTGAAAATGTTGGGAATGGCAAACGGCATCAGATAGAAACCCAGCGCCTGGAAGAACATCGTGCTCATCGAGAAGCGCTGCTGCGCGGCGTTCATCTGATTATGCACATGCAGGCCGGCATCATGGAAAATATGGCTGACCCCGCCGGCAGCGGCGGCGGCGATGCCAGTGACGACCAGGGCCAGCACCAGCAGCACGTCCTTGATGATCGAAACCATCGCCGGGGCGCGGATGCCCGAGGCGGCGATATAGGCAAAAGCCAGCACCGCCGCGATGAGCGACAGCGCCAGAGGATTGAGATCCCAGCCCAGCCCGTGCAGCGCCACGATCAGCCCGGTGAATTGCAGCTGCCCCCACGGCACCATGAACAGGATGGCGGTGATGGTTACCGTCAGCTCCAGCGCGCGGTTGTTGAAATGGCCCTTGAACAGATCCGGCAGGGTCATCGCGTTGTAAAGCTGCCCGGCGCGCCAGATCAGCGGATTGATGAAGTAGCCCACCGGGTAAGCCAGCAGGATATAGCCGAGGAACCAGATGCCGTAGGTCGGCCCCTTGGCGTAGATGCCGCCGGGAAAGCCGATCATCGTGCCGATGCTGTAGATCTCGCCGACGCCGAGGAAGAACAGCAGGAACCCGCCAAATTGCCGGGAAGCCACCAGATATTCCTTGAGGTCGTGCATGTTATGGCCGCGCATGGCGGCGAAGGCGACGATTAACGAAAAGACGATGATCGCGAGAAAGACGAAACTTGCCATGATGTGCTCCTCACGCTGTCTCGGGACGGTGGCGGTCGAAGCACAGCCAACAGATCGCAAGGCACACCGAGGTCAGGATGAACCAGGCGAAAATCCATAGATAGAGGAATGGAATGTTCCAAAGCGTCCAGGTAACGCCGTTGGTGAACGGAATCAACCCAATGACGCCGACGAATGGCAAAACTAAACCAATCAATATTCTTAACATAAGACAGGTCCCAAAAACGAGGCAAGTTCATGGGCCGTATGACTGACATTTATTGGAAACGGGGACCTCCCTGCGGGGAAAGGGCCGTCTCATTTTGGCGTATATAGGCAGAAACTACGGATAGACGGAATGGAATGATAGATCCAGATTCTGTCATTGATGGCACCAGCGGCCCCGGCGGCTTCCAGGCAACGCTGCTCGGCATAGCGGCGGCCTGGAACACCGGGGCCGTCCGCTTGATCTCAGGCCGGAACTTTGCGCCGGAGCTGCCTAATCGGCGTAATCCGGCTCACGCCGATCAAGCAGCCGCTTGAGCGCCGCGAAGTGATAATCGCAGGGATTTTTCTCTCCGGACAGCTGAAGGTGATTGATCTGGTGGCGGGTTTTTTCCGCCAACTGGGGCGATAGCCGGCGCATTGGCTTCCCCGTCGACATTGCCAAGATTTGCGTTTGGCAGGCGCGTTCCAGGAAATAGAGGCTGTTGAAAGCTTCCGCCACAGATTTTCCACAGACAATCACACCATGGTTTGCCAGCATGAGGACGGAGTGCTTGCCCATGATCTCGGCCATTCTCTCCCCTTCGGCAACGTCGAGCGCCAAGCCGTCATAGGCATAGTCGTATGCAATATCGCCATAGAAGCCGAGTGCGGTCTGACCGACCATTTCCACCGTCATGTCTTCAAGCTGTGTCAGCGCGGTCGCGAACGGCATGTGGGTGTGCAGCACACAGGCAAAGCCGTGGCGATGGATCGGGCCGTGAATGCAGACCGCCGTTCGATCAGCGATGCCGGCACCGGAAACCACCTGGCCTTCGAAATCAACCTCCAAAAGATCGCTGGCACGCACCTCCGACCAGTGCAGGCCATAGGGATTCAACAGAAAGCTATTTTGATTGTCCGGCGTTGCCAGGGAGAAATGGTTGTCGATTCCTTCGTGAAAGCCATTGGCAACGGCAAGCCGCAGCGCCGCCGCCAGATCGATGCGTGCCTCGCGCTCGCGATTGCTGCGCATTGGGGATTTGTCGGGCGCTTCGGGCATCCGGTGTTTCCTTCTAACGGGTTGGGATCCAGCAGGCAGCATAGTGGCGGATGGCTCGGCTGGCCAGTGCACCCGGGAAGGCGGCATCGCCAGTTTCGGAGCGCGGTAAAAAACGGCTCTGCGCGCCGTCTTTATCCGCCACATGACCAATGGGGTGTGAAATTTTCTCACAGGTTTGATATTTTTCGTGCATTGCGAAGTTGCGCCCATGTTCCTTTTATGGCGGAATTATTTCATGTAGATCTGGGCGAAGGTGAACACATGACCGTCAGCGTGCTCAAGCCGGCAATTTCCGACCCGCTGATGAAGCGCATCGCCTGGCGCCTGGCGCCCCTGATGATCCTCATCTACATCGCCAATCAGCTCGACCGTGCCAATGTCGGCTATGCAGCGCTGACCATGAATGCCGAGCTGCATATGAGCACGGCGCAATACGGCCTTGCCACCAGCCTGTTTTTCCTGGGCTATATCCTCTTCGAGGTGCCGAGCAATCTCTGCATGCATCGTTATGGCGCGCGGCTATGGATGACGCGCATCCTGATCAGCTGGGGCGCGCTCTCCTCGCTCACCAGTTTTGTGCCGAGCTCGCATTGGCTGTTTGTCGCCCGGTTCTTCCTGGGGGCGTTCGAAGCGGGGCTGTTCCCCGGCATGGTGTTCTATCTGACGCTCTGGATGCCGGCGCGCAACCGCGTCTGGATGATGTCGCTGTTCGTCACTGCCATCCCGCTGACCGGCACGCTCGGCGCCCCGGTCTCCACCTGGCTGATGGCGCATGCCGATGTGTTCGGCGTCATGGGTTGGCGCGCGATGCTGCTGCTGGAAGGCGTTCCCGCCATTCTGCTCGGTGCCGTGGTATATCTCTGGCTGCCGGACGGGCCTCAGGCGGCGCGCTGGCTCTCGGGTGACGACAAGCGGGAAATCGCCGCGGCACTGGGGAGCGAGCAGGCGCAGGCCGCTGCCGCCACACCTTCGGACAGCGCGTGGAAAGCGCTCTTCAACGGCAAGGTCTGGGCGCTCGGCGTGGTCTATTTCGGCACCAATGCCGGCGTGATCGGCCTGTTGTATTTCCTGCCGCAAGTGGTGAAATCCTTCCAGGTGGCGTTCCACGTCAAATACACGCTCACGCAGATCGGGCTGATCACGGCCATTCCGTTCGGGACCTCGGCGATCGCCATGCTGGTCTGGGGCCGCCTTGTCAGTCGCCACAATATGAACGCCTGGCACGTTGCCGGGCCGTTGCTGGTCAGCGCCGCCGCGCTCGCCTGTGCCTTGTACCTGAAATCGCCTTACGAGACGATCGTCGCTCTCGCCATCGGCACCTCCGCCTGCTTCTGCAGCATCACCACCTTCTGGCAGTTGCCGAGCCGCATCCTCACCGACCGTGCCGCTGCCGCGGGCATCGGGCTGATCACCAGCATCGGCGTGTCCTCGGGGTTCCTATTGCCCTACTTCATCGGCTGGATCAAAGATGCCACGGGCAGCTTCGCGCTGGCTTTCATCGGCATCGCCGTCGCCATGGTGTTCGCCTCGGCGGTGGTGGTTCTGCTCGAAGCGCGCCTGCATACCATCGGCGAGGTTCAACTCGCCGCCGAATAAGCGGAGGTTGGCCATGCGCCGTGGGGTTCCGAGCCTGAGTACGCTGCAAGCCTTCGAGGCCGCCGCGCGCCATGAGAGCTTTTCCAAAGCGGCACTCGAACTTGCGCAAACCCACGGCGCGATCTGCAAAAAGGTCAACGAGCTGGAGGCGCAGCTTGGCATCGCTTTGTTCGAGCGGGTGCGCCAGCGTTTGGTTCTCTCCGCTGCCGGCGCGGAATATGCGCGGCGCATACGCGTGCATCTCGACCAGATCCGCCGCGACACGCAGGAGTTGGTGAACCAGCGCAATGAGGTGCAGATCCATCTCGCTGTCGGCGTCACGTTCGCCGCGCAATGGCTGATCCCCCGGCTGCCGGATTTCTATGCCGATAATCCGGATTTGCGCCTGCATATCATGGGCCGCGACCAGCCGACCTTCTTTGACAATTTCAGCTTTGATGCGGCGATCTATTTCAGCCAGTCGCCTTGGCCGGCAATGCCGGGACGCAAGCTTCCGAGCGACGGCGACCTCGTGGCGGTGGCAGCGCCGGCGCTGGCCGGCAGCGGCCTGAGCGTGGCGGAGATCGCGGCATTGCCGTGGATATATACGCGCGACCTGCCGCGCGCCTGGCTGTCATGGTCGGAAACGGCGACGGCCCGCCCCGTGGAACACGCGGCGGAAAGCCGGCATTTCGACATGTTCATCATGGCCATCAACGCCACGCTCTCCGGGCTCGGCGTCGCTTTGCTGCCGCGCATCCTGATCGAACGCGAACTGCGCGCCGGCACGCTGGTGCAGGTACATCCCCGCACCGTCATCAATCCCGAGACGCTCTATTACGCCTTTCCCGAGCAGAAGCGCGGCTGGGAGCCGTTGCGCCGCTTCGAGCGCTGGCTGTTCGCGGCGATGGGCCAAGACGCGGGGGGCGTCGCGGCGGCCAGTTAGAGGAAGCTGCAAAAAAGCTTTTTTAATCTGGGCCGTGCTGGTTGCAACGCCACGGGCCCAGACTAACAGAAGGTTTGGCGGCCGCTCTTTTCAAAAAGCGGCCGCTTCCTTTCCTACGAGAGACCGAGCGCGCTGTGCACAGCGCGCAGGTCCGGCGCGGTCTGCAGCAACTGCTGATACAGGCCCTGGAAGCCGAGCCAGAGGACGTAATCCGAACCGAGCTGTTCAAACGTGGACAGGGCATCCGCCTCGGAGAGTTCCTCCATCGCCCCGGCGGCTTCGGCCAGGAGCTGCACCTGGCAGCAGCGCTCCATGACGATGAAGCGGAAGGCGGCGGAATCGACCGTGGAGCCGACCGTCAGCAGGCCGTGATTGACCAGGATGGCGGAGCGCGCGTCGCCCATGACGGCGGCGATGCGGCGCCCTTCATTCTGCGCCAGCACGACGATATCGCCCTTGAACAGCACATGGTCGCGATAGAACAGGCAGGCTTCCTGGTTGATCGGCGCCAGCAGGCGCGGCCGCGCGGAAAAGGCGCGGCCATGGGTGGTGTGCGTATGCGCCGCGGCCACCACGTTCGGGTTGGCGCCGTGAATGCCGCAATGGATCGCCGCCGCTGCCGCGTTGACCGGGCCGGTGCCGTGATAGACATGGGCCTCTTCGTCGATGCAGATCAGATCGTCGGGATGGATCGTGGAGAAATGCTGCGCATAGGGGTTCACCCAGAACCGGTCATGGAATTCCGGGTCGCGCACGGTGATATGGCCGGCGATCCCCTCAGCCATGCCGAACCGGGCGAAGATGCGGAACGCGGCGGCGAGCTTGAGCTTGCGGTGGCGCCGCTCCTCCTCGAATGTTGCGAAAACCGGCGGTTCCGGTAGCGGGCCGCCGATCGGTTTCGGGATCCGGCGGTCGTCGGCCTGTAGATTGCCCATGGCGCACTCCTCGTAAATCAGACGTTAGAAAACCTGTACTCTACCCTCGCTCCCTACTGTGCAGTCCAGCGATAAATCCTCACAGTCTTGATCCGACCTCTCACAGCAGCGCGAGGAGGCGCTTCTTTTTATTCACAAAAAGAAGCGCTTCGTCATGCTCCGCGTCAGCGGCCGAAATCAAAAACCTGGCCGAGGCCGTTGGCTTTCGCCAAAGCGACAAGGGAGCGGCTCACGGTGGCGTCGATAATCGCCGAGCCGACGGAATCGAACACGCGAAACCGCGCGCCCTGGGCGGCCGGTGCCGGGAGCGGCGAGTCGCCCGCCAGCAGCGCGCCCAGTTCCGCCACGATCCGATGCGTGTCGTCCGTGGGAAGGTAGGCCGATTCACCGACCTTGAGCACATCCTCGCGCTGGTCGGCGATGATCTGCGCGGCTTCCAGGACGGAGGCGGCCAATTCGCGCTTGCCCGGGCTATCGGCCCCCATGGCGAGGATCAGCGCGCCATCCGCGATGTCGCCGGCTTCCAGATACGGCGTCCGTGCCGGTGTGGCGGTGACGATGACATTGGCCTGCCGCGCCGCCTCGCCGGGCGTGTCGTAAATCCGGGCCGGTATGCCCACCTGCCGCGCCAAAGCTTCGGCCCGCGTCCGCACGCGGCTCCATAGATGCGTGCTGGCGATCTCCAGGCGTTGCGGCAAGGCGGCCAAAACCTGGGCGGCCAGCGGCCCGGCGCCCAGCACCGCGAGATGCACCGGTCCCGGCGACGCCAGACGTTCCGCGGCAACGGCCGCCAAAGCGGCGGTTCGCATCGCGGTGATGTCGGCGGAATCGAGGATCGCCGAAACCTGTCCCGCATCGGTGTCGTAAAGCACCACGACGCCGCTGGCATGGCCGCCCGTGGGCCGGATATTGGCCTTCACCGAAAGCACGCCAGGATCGAAAATCGCCCCCGCCTTGAGATGCAGCAGCGCCGTGGGCATGGCGATCTGGCCGGAGACCGGCAACGCCGTCTGCCCCTTCGCGCGGCGCAGCAGCCCGTCGCGGACGGCATCGAACAAAGCGGGCCACGCAACAACCTGCCGAATGTCTGAACGGGTGAGCAGCAAAGTTCCAGCCAATGACTTATCTCCTGACGTGGCCAATTTCAGCACGATCCCGGCTGACAAACGGGTGCCTTCCCAGTGGAAAGCATGAAGCGGCGCTGTCGCCCCAATGGGTTTTCCTGGCGCGCAGGTCAAGATGAAGGGCGGGTGCCGCGCGGCGTTCTCCAGGGCACGGGCTGCAGCGCGGCCTGCAGATGCTCGATGAAGCGCGTTGTCCGCGCCGAGCGGCCATGGCGCGCATGAACCAGCGCCACGACATTGGCCGGGGGAACGCGCCAGCCGGGCAGGACCTCCACCAGTTTATGCGCCGCGAGATCCTCCGCCACATCCCATTCCGAGCGCATCACGATGCCCATGCCGGCGCGCGCCCAGGCGCGCGCGACGCCGCCGTCATTGGTGGTGAGGGCAGGACGTATTCGCACGCTAACGGCATTCCCATCACGCTCCGGTGCCAGTCGCCAATGGGTGATGTTTTCATCATTTTCCTTCAGCACGATGCAGGAATGGCAAGCGAGGTCGTTCGGTGTCGCCGGCATGCCGTGGCGGGCAACATAATCGGGCGCGGCGCAAAGAAGCCGCGCATTCGGTGCGAGCGTCCGCCCGACCAGTGCGGAATCGCGGAGTTCGCCGATATAAATGAGCACGTCCCAGATTTCCTCCCGGAATTGGAAGGGACGGTCGGAGAGCATCAGGTCGATCTGGACATCCGGAAACGCGGTGCGAAACGCCGCCGCAACCGGCGCGACGTAGCGGCGGCCGAAACCGAGCGGCGCCAGAATTCGCAAATGGCCGGAAACGACCCCCCGCCTTGCGGCCAGCATGTCAGCGATCTGGCCGATATCGTTGAGCACGTTCTGGGCATGCTGCGCCAGCAGCCGCCCTTCATCCGTCAAGGCCAGCCGCCGGCCGGACCGGTCCACCAGCCGCACCCCGAGGCGCTCCTCCAGCAACCGTAAACGTTGCGTCACGGCTGACGGGGTGACGTTCAACGCTCGGGCGACGGCCGCAAGCGAAACAAAGTCCGACAGCGTCACGAAGAATCTTAAATCGTCGGTCGAGATCATTAAGCTTCAACTTATAGATGGCTTTAGTCGTTGGTAAATTCTCAATCATGAGGCCCTGTTTATAAGTTTGCGCATGGCGTCGGCACCAGAGTGGCCGGTGTCGAAATTTAAGCAAAAAATGGAGAATATATGGTCCAGAAATGGGGCGTCCCGCCGATGCCGTGCCGAATTTTAACGCAGACTGTCCGGTTGCGGGTTCTCCATGGCCGATGAGATCGCATGGGGCGGCCGCGCCCTAGGCGCGACCGCGGCCGGCGCCGAGGCCAAACCGACCAGGCGCCGCTTTCTGGTCATGGGCATGCTGTTCATCACGGTGGTGATCAACTACCTTGATCGCAGCAATCTCTCGATCGCCTCGCCGCATATCTCGGCGCAATTCCATCTCACCCCAACGCAGATGGGGCTCATTTTCTCGGCCTTTGGATGGATCTACGGGCCGATGTGCATCCCCGGCGGCTGGCTGGTGGACCGCATCAACCCACGGATTTTCTACCCGGCGACCATCCTGTTATGGTCCCTCGCCACCTATGGCTTCGGTGTCTCCACGGGCTTTGCGACGCTGATCGCCGTCCGGCTGCTGGTTGGCCTGTTTGAAGTTCCGAGCTTCCTGATCAACAACCGCATCGCCACCACCTGGTTCGGCGAAAACGAACGGGCGACTTGTGTCGGCGCCTATACGGCGGCCGAATATGTGGGCCTGGCTTTCCTGCTGCCCATCCTGGCCTGGCTGCTGACCACGTTCGGCTGGCCATCGGTGTTTTTCGTGACCGGCACGATCGGCGTGATCTGGTCCGTGCTCTTCTTCCTGCTGTACCGCGAACCGCGCGACATGAAGGGCGCCAACCAGGCTGAGATCGATCTGATCGCTTCGAGCGGCGGCATCCCCGACCTCAGCGACCGGATTCAAGAGCGCCGCGGCGCGCGTGAGGCCAACTCGCTCTGGGCCAATTTCGGTGTCGTTTTTGGCCGGCGAAAGCTCTGGGGCCTCTATGTCGGCGAGTTCTGCTGGGCGACGACGAACACCTTCTTCCTCACCTGGTTTCCGACCTATCTCGTGCAGTACCGGCATTTCAGCTTCATCAAGGCCGGCTTCTACGGTTCGGTGCCGTTTCTCGCGGCGTTTTGCGGGGTGATCTGCTCCGGGCTGCTGTCGGATTTCTGCGTGCGCCGCGGGGTAAGCCTCAGCGTCGCGCGCAAGACACCGATCATCGGCGGCATGTTGCTCGCTTCCATCATCATCGGTGCGAATTTCGTCGACAGCGCGCCGCTGGTGATCATGTTCATGGCGATCGCGTTCTTCGCGAATGGGCTGGCCTCCATCCACTGGTCCCTGGTCTCCGCTGTCGCGCCCGAGCGGTTGATCGGCCTGACCAGCGGCACCTTCAATTTCGTGGGCTCGCTCGCCTTCATCACCACGCCGATCGTGATCGGCCACTTGCTGACGAGCGGCAGCATCAGCGGGCCTTTGACCTTCGTTTCGGTCACCGCCGCCGTCGGTGCCGCTGCCTATATCTTCTTGCTCGGCCGGGTCGAGCGTGTGACCGAATGAACGGCGCCGCGTCCCAGCTTCCTGAAACGAAAGAGACGATGACCATGCCTAAAATCGCGATTCTTGGCTTTGCTATTGAAAGTAACCGGTTTGCGCCGGTCTCCGCGCGCGCGGATTTTGTCTCCCGCTGCTATCTGGCGGGCGAGGCGCTGCTCGCCGAATCCCGAAGCCCGGCCCCGGCCATGACGCCGGAAATCCCGGCTTTCGTGCGGGCCATGGATGATTCTGGTGCGTGGACGCCCGCGCCGATCCTCTTCGCCAATGCCGAATCCGGCGGGCCGGTGGATCACGCTTTTTTCGTGGACACCTGCGCCGCCTTTCGCGCGGGGCTGCAAGCCGCCATGCCGCTCGATGCCGTGTATATCTGCGAACATGGCGCGGCGATCACCACGGAAGACCGCGACCCGGACGGCGCGGTGTTCGCCCTGGTCCGGGACGTTGTCGGGCCGAACATCCCGATCGTCGCGACGGTCGATCTGCATGCGAACATCTCGGACCGCATGGTCGATGCCGTCGATGTGCTGATCTCCTACCGGCGCAATCCGCATACCGACATGGCAGAGCGCGGCGCTGAAGCGGCCGCCACTCTGCGGGAATTGCTCGGCGGCATGAAACCGTCCGTCGCGCATATCCGCATGCCGATCTGCTCACCGCCGACCCAGCTCCTGACGGCGCGCGGCCAGGGGCCCTATGCGGATATGATCGAAGCGGGTGAGGCGATCGCGCATCCGGGCATCGTCAATATTTCCATCCTCGGCGGTTTTGCCTATGGCGACACGCCGAAAAACGGCCTGACCGTGATCGTGACGACACGCGATGATACCGCTCTCGCGCGGCAAACCGCCGAGCAGCTTGCCGCACTCGGCTGGCGTGAGCGTGCCCGCTTCACCCCGGAACTGACCGCCCCTGCAGAGGCCGTGGCGCTGGCCAAGGCCACCGGCGATGAGGCAAACCGCCCCGCCATTCTGCTTGCCGATGTCGCCGATAATCCGGGCGGCGGGGCGCGCGGGAACACGCCCTTCCTGCTCCGCCAGCTTCTGGAGGCCGATGTGCAGGGCGTGCTGTTCGGCGTGTTCACCGATCCGGAACTCGCCGCGGAGGCGCATGCGCGGGGTGTCGGCGCGCGGTTCGACGCTGTGTTCAACCGCGCCGAGACGACCATTTTCTCGGACAAATTCCAAGCGCAGGCGACCGTCGCAAAACTCCATGACGGCAAGGGCGTTGGCCGGCGCGGGCAGCTCGCGGGGTGCAGCTTCGATCTCGGGCCCTGCGCCGCGCTGGAGGTTGGCGGCGTCACGGTTATCGTGATCACCCATCGCCATCAATGCCACGAGCCGATGATGTTGGAGATGTTCGGCTATGACATCCGGGACGCGCGGACCGTGGTGGTGAAATCGCGCGGCCATTTCCGCGCCGCCTTCGACGAGTTTTTCCCGCCTGAGCGGATCATCTCGGTCGATGAGCCCGGCCTCACTTCGCCGATCCTCTCGCGTTTCGACTTCACCCATCTGCCCCGCCCCGCCATTCCGCTCGACGCGCTCGAGCACTGGGTGCCGGTCGCGCGCATGGTGCGGGGCGGCCAATGAGCGCGGCCGCGACGCTGCCCACCCTGGAGACACAGGAAACGCCGGCGCTGCTCCTCGATGTCACGCGGCTGGACCGCAACATCGCGCGGCTACGGGCGCATCTCTCCACGCTCGGCCCCAGACTTCGCCCGCATCTCAAGACCGCGAAATGCCTGGAGGTCGCACGCCGGGTGATGGATGGGCCGGAAGGGCCGATCACGGTCTCGACGCTGAAGGAAGCCGAACAATTCGCTGCCGGGGGCGTGCGGGATATCCTGTACGCGGCCGGCATCGCGCCGGGGAAACTCGACCGCGTGACCGCATTGCGCCGCCGCGGCGTCAATCTCTCGATCGTGGTCGATAGTGTGCAGGCGGCGGAGGCCGTGGTGCGCCATGCGCGTGAAACGGCCGATCGCCTGCCGACCCTGATCGAGATCGACTCAGATGGCCACCGCGCCGGAATCCGCCGCACCCATGCCGCTCTCATGGTCGAGATAGGCCGGATCCTCCACGAAGGCAGCGCCGAGCTGCGCGGCGTCATGACGCATGCCGGCGAATCCTACCATTGCCAGGGGGATGAGGCGATCATGGCCATGGCCGAGCAGGAACGTGCCGAGGCCGTGGGCTGCGCCGACCTGCTCCGCGCCGCCGGCCTGCCGGCGCCGGTGGTGAGCATCGGCTCCACCCCGACGGCGCAACTCAGTCAGCGCCTGGAAGGGGTGACCGAGGTTCGTGCCGGCGTGTTCATGTTCTTCGACCTGTTCATGGCCGGCCTCGGCGTCTGCACCACGGACGACATCGCGGTGAGCGTGCTCGCCACCGTGACCGGCAGCAACGCGGAGAAGGGCTGGCTCATCGTCGATGCCGGATGGATGGCCATGTCGAGCGACCGCAATACGCGAGGCCAGGCGGTCGACCAGTTCTTCGGTCTGGTTTGCGATATCGACGGCACGCCCTATCCTGATCTCGTCATGATCAAGGCGAATCAGGAGCACGGCGTCATCGCGGCACGGCCGGGCAGCGCTGCTGTGCCGCCGGATCTGCCGATCGGCGCGAAATTGCGCATCTTGCCCAACCATGCCTGCGCGACCAGCAGTCAGCATGACCGTTACAACGTCGTGAAAGCCAACACGCGGCAAATCGACGCGGTTTGGCCACGTTTCAACTTCTGGTAATCGCCCCCTCAACGGCAAATTTTGGAAGAGTAAAAACCATGAAGATCACGAAGGTCGAGCCTTTGCTCATCGACCGCTTTTGTTTTGCCCGGATCGAGACGGATAACGGGATCGTCGGCATTGGCGAGTCCGGCGCCTGGGGGCAGCTCGAAGCCTCGGCTGCCGCCATTGCGAAATACGCCGATTATCTGGTCGGGCGTGATCCGCGGCCGATCGAACATCATTGGAACGTGATGCTCCGGGCGACACATTTCTCCGGGGCCGCGATCAATGGCGCGGTCTCGGCCATTGACATCGCGCTCTGGGATATTAAGGGCAAGTTTCACGGCGTGCCGGTCTATGAGCTGCTGGGTGGGCAGGTGCGCAACAAGGCGCGGGTGTATGCGCATCTGAAGGGCCGCACGATCGAGCAACTCGTCGAGGAAGCCAAACGCCTGAAGGAGGCCGGCTTCAACGCGCTCGGGCACTTCAACCCGCTGCTCAACGAGGATGAAAGCATCCCCTATTTCAAGACGCACGCCTCGAAGGTCGAGCAGGCGATCGAGAATGTGCGTCTCGTGCGCGAGGCCGTGGGACCGGAGGTCGATCTCTGCGTGGAAATCCACCGGCGTTTGACGCCGCCGGAAGCCATTGCGCTGGCCCGCGGGATCGAACGCTATACGCCGCTGTTCTACGAAGACCCGATCCGTCCGGACAGCTTCGATGCCATGGGCCGCGTCGCCGACCAGATTTCCATTCCCATTGCCACCGGCGAGCGTTTCATCAGCCTGCACCAGTTCCAGAACCTGCTCTCCAAGCGCGGCGCGGAATATCTGCGGCCGGATGTCTGCATGTGCGGCGGCATCACCGCGACGAAGAAGGTCGCCGCACTCGCGGAAGCGAATGACACGATGATCGTCCCGCACAACCCGCTCTCGCCCGTGAGCACGGCGGCCTGTCTGCAGATCGCCGCCTGCATTCCGAACTTCGCAATTCAGGAATATCCCTCAGGCACGCCGGGCATCGACAAAAACGGCAATTTGCTCGGCGACGAGATGGTGCTGGGCCTGTCGCAGCATGAAGCCGGCTTCATCGCCATTCCCTCGGCCCCCGGCATCGGCGTGACCCTGGCCAAGGATGCCGAAAAGCGCTTCCCCTACAAGCCCAAGCCCGTGCAGATGCGCGCGCATGTGGACGGCTCGTTCGTCGACCAGTAGCCTGGGGCTGACCGGCGGCAGGCACAGGCAGAGGCTTCCTTTATGCGCTCGTGGTGCGTTGGATTTGGAGCGGGAATTTCGTGATTAGCGTTTTCGAACTCTTCAAAATCGGCATTGGCCCATCTTCGTCGCACACGATGGGGCCGATGCGCGCGGCGCGGAACTTCGTTGAAACGCTGCGCCGGAACGGCCAGCTCGACATCACGGCGCGGGTGAAGACGGAATTGCTCGGCTCGCTCGCCTGGACTGGCAAGGGGCATGGCAGCGACAGGGCGGTGATCCTCGGCCTGGCCGGCGAGACGCCTGAAGAGGTCGACCCGGCGCAGGCCGAGGCACTGAGTCTCGCCGCCTCCACGGCGCACCGGCTACGCCTCGGCGGCACGCACGAGGTGGCGTGCGATCCCGCCCTGGACGTTGTTTTCGACTATGAAGCCCCCACGCCGCGCCACCCCAACACGCTCTGTTTCAGCGCTTATGCGGGCGACGGCCGCCTGTTGCTGGCGCAGCGCTGGTGCTCGGTGGGCGGCGGTTTCGTGCTGCCGGAGGACGCCGCCGACGCGCCGGACGAAGAGCAGCGCGGGGTGCCTTATCCGTTTAACACCGGCGCGGAGCTGCTGCGGCTTGGGAGTGAGACGGGCCTGTCGATTGCGCAGATGGTCCGTGCCAACGAATGCGCGTTGCGCCCGGAAGAGGAGCTGACGCGTTATCTCGACCGGATCATCGAAGTGATGATGGATACGGTCGAGCGCGGCATGAAGGGGCAGGGAATGTTGCCGGGCGCGCTCAAGGTCCGCCGCCGCGCCGCCGTGCTGCGCGAAAAGCTCGAAGCCGATGCCAGGCAGAACAACCTGGCCCCGCACACGATGATGGACTGGGTGAGCCTGTTCGCCATGGCGGTGAATGAGGAAAATGCCGCCGGCGGGCGGGTGGTGACCGCGCCGACCAACGGCGCCGCAGGCGTGGTGCCGGCGGTTCTGCGCTATTACCGTGAATTTTGTCCCGGCGCGACGCGTGAGGGGATGCACCGTTTTCTGCTGGTGGCCACCGCCATTGGCGGTTTGTTCAAGAAGAACGCATCCATCTCGGGTGCTGAGGTCGGCTGCCAGGGTGAGGTCGGCGTGGCCGCTTCGATGGCCGCCGCCGGGCTCGCCGAAGCGCTCGGCAGCAGCAATGAACAGATTGAAAACGCGGCCGAGATTGCCATGGAGCATCATCTGGGCATGACCTGCGACCCGATCGGCGGGCTCGTGCAGATCCCCTGCATCGAGCGCAATGCTTTCGGGGCCGGCAAGGCCATCAGCGCCGCCTCTCTGGCGCGGCGTGGCGATGGCGTGCATCGCGTGTCGTTCGATCACGTACTTGATGCGATGCGACACACGGGCCGGGATATGATGGCCAAATATAAAGAAACATCGCAAGGAGGACTTGCCCTCAACTTTGTGGAATGTTGAGGGCAGGGCGCAAACAATTTCATCGCGGTGAAGGCGCGCGCCGCACGCGGAATGAGGCTGCGGCCCGAAGCGCCGAATGCCGTCATCCGGCCCAGAGGTGTATCAAGATCTGGTGAAGTTCGTAACAAAACTCTGCAAAAAATTAAATAGAGTCTCATACGGACCCAAAATTATCCAATCATAACAAGGAGAAGTCGCGCTCGAAAAACATTGGCCGAAACTATGCCTGTAAAGCATATTGTTTGTTAATATTAATGCATTTGATACATGTTTTGCCCTTCGCTAGGTAGCCCCTGAATTCTGTGGAGCTGAGATGATGGGCTGGCCTATCTACCCGCGCGGACTGCGGCCGGAAATGCGCGTCGGTAAGGTGTTTGAGACGCTTGTGGAGGACCGCTTATGCTGAAGATGCGGCATAGCCTGTCCGGATTGGCTGTCGTGCTCGGCCTGGCTGGCTGCGGCTGGTATGTTGTCGGCGGCCAGAAGGTGGATGCCGCTTCTCCACCTGCGCCTGTGTCGGCGACTCCTGTGGCGGTGACGCAAGTCGCGCAGGGAAACGTGCCGGTCGAGCTGAGCGGTCTCGGCCATGTGCAAGCCTTTAATCAGGTGACGATCAAGCCCCAGGTTTCCGGCCAGATCACCCAGATCGACTATGAGCAGGGCCACGTCGTGCAAAAGGGCCAGTTGCTCGTGCAGATCGACCCTCGCCCGTTTCAGGCGAAGGTAAACCAGGATCAGGCCAATCTGGCGCGCGATCTGGCCCATCTTGCGAATGCCAGGACCAATCTCAATCGTGACCAGCCGCTCGCCCGCAGCGGGTTCGTCAGTGCCCAGCAGGCCGACACGCAGCAATCCATGGTCGCGCAGGAGCTGGCCGCGGTCGCCGCCGACAAGGCCGTCCTCGAACAGGACCAGCTGTCGCTGGACTATGCCTCCATCAAATCCCCCATTACTGGCGTCGCCGGATTGCGGCTGGTCGATATCGGCAATGTCGTGCAGCCCAGCGATCCCCAGGGCCTTGTGACCGTGACCCAGGTGACGCCAATCGCCATGCTCTTCACGTTGCCGCAGGCGGAACTGCCGGATGTACAGTCTGCCATGAACCATGACGGCGGCAGGCAGTTGACGGTCGAGGCATGGTCTGACGACGGCACCAGAAAGCTGGCGACCGGGTGTCTGACCGTGATCAACAACACCGTCGACGCTGCCAGCGGCACGATCACGCTGCGTGCCGTGTTCACCAACCAGGACGAAATGCTCTGGCCCGGCGAATTCGTGCAGGCCCGGCTGATCGTCAAGACGATCCCGAACGGGTTGACCGTACCGGCGGCGGTCATCCAGCGCGGCCCGAACGGGGCCTATGTCTGGGTCGTACCACATGACGATAAGGCCAAGGCGCAGCCGGTGACGGTCGGGCAACTGGTCAATGGGCAGGCGCTCGTCACATCCGGCCTGGCGAAGGGCGAAACGGTTGTCACGGATGGGCAATATGGGCTGACGCCGGGGGCGCCGGTGATGATCACATCCAACGATGCGGTCAATCCGCTGCAGAATGCGCAAACCCAGATGCTGGGCATTCAGCCTTGAGCACGTCCAAGACGACACAGGGCGGCATCTCGGCGCCGTTCATCCGGCATCCCGTGGCCACTGCCATGCTGATGATCGCGCTTCTGCTGGTTGGGGTCGTGGCGTACCGGACATTGCCGATCGCCTCATTGCCTGCGATCAACCAACCGACGATCCAGGTGACAGCGGACATGCCGGGCGACGATCCCCAGACCATGGCCTCCTCGGTGGCGACCCCGCTGGAGCGCCAGCTGGGCGAGATCCCCGGTCTGTCGCAGATGACCTCCTCGAGTGCGACCGGTTTTACCCAGATCACCTTGCAGTTCAACGCGTCACGGACGGTGGATTCCGCCGCGGAGGATGTGCAGGCGGCAATCAACGCCGCCGCGGGCGATTTGCCGAAAACCATGCCGACGCCACCGATCTACCGCAAAACCAATCCTGCCGACGCACCGGTTTTGCTGCTGGCGCTCACTTCGAAAACCCTGCCGCTGACGACGGTCGATGATTATGGCGAGAGCATTCTCGCGCAGAAAATCTCGCAGGTGTCTGGTGTGGGCCTTGTCAGCATCGGCGGGCAGCAAACACCGGCGATGCGGGTGGATGTCAACCCGGCGCAGCTCTCGGCCGTTGGCCTGACGCTCGAAGATGTCCGAACCGCGCTTGCCAATGTCACTGTCGACGATCCGAAAGGCATCTTGGAGGGCAGGACACAATCCTACGCCCTACAGACCAATGACCAGCTCACCCAGATCGACGCCTATAACAATACGATCATCGCTTATCGCAATGGCGCCCCGATCCGCATCCGCGATATCGGCCATGCCTCGATCGGCCCGGCCAATGATCAACTCGCCGCGTGGTACGACAAAACGCCGGCCATCATCATTGCCGTGCAGCGCCTGCCTGACGCCAATGTCATCCAGACGGTGGACCTGATCAAGAAAGAGTTGCCGCGGCTCGAAGCCTCGATGCCGCCGGGGGTCAAGGTGTCCATCGTGTCCGACCGGACCACGACGATCCGCGCGGCGGTCAGCGATGTGGAATTCACGCTCATCCTCACCATCGGCCTGGTGGTCATGAGCATTCTCGTCTTCTTGCGCAATTTATGGGCGACGATCATCCCCGGCGTCGCCGTGCCGCTCTCGATCATCGGTACCTTCGCGATCATGGCGGCCCTCGGGTTCTCTCTCGACAATCTTTCCCTCATGGGGCTTTCGATCGCCGTGGGCTTCGTCGTCGACGATGCCATCGTGATGGTCGAAAATATCGTGCACCACCTTGAGAAAGGGGAAACCCCGATCGAGGCCGCGTTGAATGGTGCCGGCGAGATCGGCTTTACGATTCTCTCCATCTCGATCTCGCTGATGGCAGTCTTCATTCCGCTGCTGCTGATGCATGGCATTGTCGGCATGCTGCTATATGAATTCGCCATCACGGTCGCCGCGGCGATCGCCGTCTCCACGGTCATCTCGCTCACGCTCACGCCAATGCTCTCGGCCGTGCTGCTGCGCGCGCCGCCGCCGGGCGGCGTGCGCCATGGCCGGGCATATATGATCCTCGAACACGGGTTTGAGAGGCTGACCGCCGGTTATGACCATTTGCTAAGCATCGTGCTGCGGCATCAGCGGATCACCCTGTCGGTATTGATCGGCACGATCCTGTTGACCGGCTATCTCTACGGCGCCGCTCCAAAAAGCTTTTTTCCGCAGCAGGATACCGGGTTGATTTTCGGCGTTACCGAGGGGGCGCAGGATATCTCGATCGCCGACCTCGCGGCCAAGCAGCAGAAAATCATCAGCATCATTCTGAAAGATCCGGCGGTGCAATCGGTCGCGAGCTATATCGGGCCGGGTGGCGCCAATCCCGCGCCCAACCAGGGCCGCATGTTCATCCAGTTGCAGCCGGAAGGCCATCGCGGCCCGCACGCCTCGGCGGATCAGGTGATCGCGCGCCTCAACAAGCAATTGCAAACCCAGGTCGGCATCACGCTCTATATGCAGGCGGCACAGGACATCACCATTGGCGGGCGCGTCGCCAAGACCCAGTATCAGTACACGCTGACCGATGTGAGCCTGCAGGAGCTGGACGCCTGGGCGCCACGCGTCGTCGCACGGCTGAGCAAAGTACCCGGCCTCACCGGCGTGACCAGCGACCAGGAGAGCAATGGCCTCGTACTTTCCGTGCAGGTCGACCGTGATGCGGCCGCGCGCCTTGGCATCAGCCTTGCCGATGTCGACAACACGCTTGACGATGCCTTCGGCCAGCGCCTTGCTTCAACGGTCTACACCACGCTCAACCAATATAACGTGCTGCTGGAAGTCGCTCCGCAATTCCGCAGAGGCCCGGATGCCTTGTCGTCGATTTATCTGCGCTCCAGCGCCGGACAGGCGGTGCCGCTCAGCGAGATCGCGCATATTGTTCCCACGACTGAACCGCTCGTCGTGAATCATCAGGGGCAGTTCCCCTCTGTGACCGTATCGTTCAACCTCGCACCGGGCATGGCCATCGGCACGGCGGTGACCAAGGCGACGGCGGCGATCCATGCCATGCACATGCCGGCCAGCATCCAGGGCGGATTCCAGGGCATCGCTGCGGCGTATGAATCAGCACTCTCGGGCCAGCTGGTGCTCATCCTTGCCGCCCTGATCGCGGTCTATCTCGTGCTCGGCATGCTGTATGAGAGTTTCATCGTGCCGATCACGATCCTCTCGACGTTGCCATCGGCGGGCCTCGGCGCCTTGCTGATTTTGAAACTCGCCAACATGCCGCTCGACATTATCGGCATCATCGGCATCGTCTTGCTCATCGGGATTGTGCAGAAAAACGGCATCATGATGGTCGATTTTGCGCTCCATGCCGAGCGAGCCGGAAAGACGCCGCTGGAAGCCGCGCGCGAAGCGTGCCTGTCGCGGTTCCGTCCGATCCTCATGACCACGACCTGCGCCATTCTGGGGGGCGTCCCCTTGATGCTCGGCACCGGCACCGGGTCCGAAATCCGCCAACCGCTCGGCTACACGATCGTCGGCGGGCTGCTGGTCAGCCAGGTGCTGACGCTGTTCACGACGCCGGTCATCTATCTCTACATGAACAAACTGTCGCAGCGATTGCGGCCCAGACATTCGGCCGCGACGGCGCGAGGCCAAGTGCGCGATGCCGCGAAGGGGGAGCTTCATTGACCGGTCAGACGATGGTAGACGCAAGCCTTCCCAAATCCCAAGCAATCGCCCGCGCGGCCCGGCGGATGCGGGGGCGGCCATGGGCCGCGGCGACGCTGTTGCTCGCCTCGACCGTGCTTTCGGGGTGTTCCGTGGGGCCGGCCTATCACCGTCCGGTGGTCGCCCTTCCGGCCCATTTCAGCGAGAGCCCGGCCAGCCACGCGGAATGGCCTTCCAAGGATTGGTGGGAGGGATTCGGTTCGCCGCAACTGGACGCCTATATCACCCAGGCGGATTCACAGAATTTTGACATTGCCGCCGCGATCGCCCGCGTTCAGGAAGCTGACGCGCAGGCGCGGATTGCCGGTGCTCCGTTGCTGCCATCGATCACCGGTGGCGGTGCCGCCAGCGTGGACCGTGTCATCAACACCAGAGCCGCCACGCCGAATGCGTATCACCTTGGCGATCTTGGCGTCGCTGCATCCTATGAAGTGGATTTCTGGGGCAAGAACCACGATACGCTGGAAGCCGCCAAACAAACGGCGATGGCTGCGGCGTATAACCGGCAGGTGATTGCGCTGACGGTGACCTCCAGCGTTGCCATGACCTATTTCCAAGCGCTGGCGCTGCAGGACCAGATTGTGGTTGCGCAGAATAACCTGGTGGCGGCGCAGCAGATGCTCACCGGCATTCAGATGGAGTTTGCAAGAGGCTTGACCACGGAGCTGAACATCCAGCAGCAGCAGACGGTCGTGGATACGCTCCGGGCGTCGATCCCGCCGCTGCAGTTGCAGCTGTCGCAGGCAACCGACAGCCTGGCCATTTTGCTTGGGGAACCGCCCGAATATATCAAGTTGCCATCGGGATCGTTGTCGGACCTCAAAATGCCGGGCGTGGCGCCGGGCCTGCCTGCCGATTTGCTGGCGCGGCGCCCCGATGTGCATGAGGCCGAGGCGGAACTGATCGCCGCGAATGCGAACATCAAGGCGGCGCGCGCGGCGTTCCTGCCCAGTTTCACGCTGACCGGACAATACGGGCTTGAATCCGTGGGGCTTGCGAGCTTCGCGCCGCCTACGGCGATCTTCGCGCTTGGCGCTGGCTTGGTGCAGCCGATTTTCGAAGGCGGCGCGCTCACGGGTCAGCTCGAATATAGCAAAGCGCGCGATGCCGAATTGCTGGATGACTATCGCAAGTCGATCGTTTCCGCACTCGGCAATGTTGAGGATGGCCTGGCTGCCGTGCAGAGGACCGGACAGCAGCTCTCCGAGCAGACGGATGTGGTGAAGACGGCGCAGCGCGCTTACGAGATTTCCGAAGCACAATATAAAGCCGGCACGATCGACCTGCTCACGGTGCTGACGACGGAAACCGCCTTGTTCCAGGCGCAGCAAATGTTCATTCAAGTGCGCCTTGCACATGTGCAAGCGCTGGTGGGCCTGTTCCAGGCATTGGGTGGAGGTTGGCAGAGCAGCCTCACCTAGAGCCAACGCGGCTGGCGGTGGCGGCCCCAGAAAAACCTCTGGCGCTGGCGGCCGGTAGCCAAGCGACGAGAATGCGGCCGGATGGTATTGTACTGGAAAAGCTTGAACCTGCCGTCTCGACGGCGGGTGTCGCGGCGTTAGGGAAGCTTGATGGCACGGTCATCGCCCGCTATAAGGGCAGCGCCGGCGAACGCTCGTTAGTACGAACGTTCATTAGTATAGCTTCGTATAGTTTAAGGCTTCCGGCAACGTGCCGGGATGGTTGTGAGGTGCGCGCCTGATTGGCGCGCCGGGGCGCGCTGCGGGATTTTGCGGCACCGCGTATATGAGAAGGAATTCTAAAATGGCCCAGCAAACGACTGGCAAGCCGATCACGATCAACGTGAATGGTCGTGATCATGTGATCGATGCACCACCCGACAGCATGCTGCTTTACGCGCTGCGCGACAATCTCGGCCTGCGAGGCCCGAAATTCGGCTGCGGGTTGTCCGAGTGCGGTGCCTGCACCGTCATCTTGAATGGCAACGCCACCCATTCCTGCATCATGCCGCTCGCGGCGGCCGAAGGCCAGAAGATCACCACGCTCGAGGGTCTTGGCACGAAGGAGACGCCGAACAGACTGCAGGAAGCCTTTATCGAGGAACAGGCCGCCCAATGCGGCTACTGTATCGGCGGCATGATCATGACCGCACAGGCCCTGCTCGACCGCAATCCGAATCCTACCCGCGATGACATCAAGCAAGCGCTGGACGGCAATCTGTGCCGCTGCGGCACCCATATGCGCATCCTGCGCGCGGTGGAACGCGTCGCCAACAGCAATCCGGCAACCGGCACGGGAACGAAGTCATGAACGAGATCTCCCCGACTCTTGGCCGGCGCGGCCTTTTCAAACTCTCGGGTGGCCTCGTCGTCGCCTTCAGCCTGTTCAACCCGGCCGATGTGCGGGCCGCGCCCGGCGCGGCGCAAGCGGCGGGGGCCGGACCGATCCCGGGCGGCGTGCCGCCTGACGCCGGTGAGCTCTTTGCCTGGCTCGCGGTGCATCCCGACAACACCGTCACGCTCTTCACGGGTAAGGTCGATGTCGGCACCGGTGCTGAGACCGCGCTCGCGCAGATCGCGGCCGAGGAGCTGTATTTCCCGGTCGACCGGCTCAATGTCGTGATGGGCACGACCTCCGTCACGGTGAACCAGGGTCCATCCTATGGCAGCCGCACGATCCGCTATGCTGGCCCGCAGATCCGCCATGCGGCGGCGGCCGGCAAGGCGGCGCTGTTCGATCTCGCAGCCGAGCATTTCAAGGTCGACGCAAGCGCGCTTGTCGTCGCGAACGGCATCATCTCGGTGAACGGCGCGCCGTCCCGCTCGATCAGCTACGGCAAGCTCGTCGATGGCAAGAAGCTCACCATGGAGATCGGCGCCACCGGCAAGAGCTTCGACATGGTCGTGGCCCCGCAGGCGAAGCTGAAGGACCCCGCGACCTACACGATCGTCGGGACATCCGTGAAGCGCAAGGACATCCCGGCGAAGATCACCGCCACCTACACCTACATCCAGGACCTCAAGGTTCCGGGCATGCTGCATGGCCGCGTTGTGCGCCCCTACGGCGTCGGCGCCACGCTGCTCAGCGTGGATGAGACCGGGCTCAAGGACATTCCGGGTTTCGTGCAGGTGGTCCGGCGCGACAACTTCCTTGGCGTTGTCGCCGAGACGGAGTGGGGCGCGATTCAGGCGTCGCAAATGCTCGGCTCGGTGCTCGACCCACAAAGCCCGACTTCCAGCCAGGCCAAATGGTCGGATTGGAATGGCCTGCCGGAGCAGGATAAGATCTGGGACACGGTGCGGGCCGCGCCCGGCACCGATATGGAAGTCTCCCGCAACGGCGATGTCGATGCGGTGTTGAAGACCGCGGCGAAGACCTTCAAGGCGACGTTCCAGACGCCGTTCCAGATGCACGGCTCGATCGGCCCGTCCTGCGCCGTTGTCGATGTGAAGGATGATCGCTGCATCATCTATTCCGGCACGCAGATGCCGCACGAGGCGCGCCACGTCACCGCGAAGCTGCTCGGCATTCCGGCCGACCGCGTCGAGCTCATCTGGTACGGTGCGCCGGGCGCTTATGGCCGCAACGGCCTCGACCATGCGATCGCGGATGCCGCGATCATGTCGCAGGCGGTCGGCCGTCCGGTACGCGTGCAGTGGATGCGCTGGGACGAGCATGGCTGGGAACCGAAAGGCCCGGCCATCGTGCAGGATCTGGAAGGCGCGGTGGACCATCAGGGCAACGTGATCGCCTGGCGCCACCATATGTGGCTGCCGACCTCGATGGACACGCGGCTGATCGCGGCGGCGCTGATCGGCAAGCCGGATATCGTGGGCTCGGCCGGTGTGGGCACGCCCGCGATCACCTATGCGTATCAGTTCCCGAACACCGACGTCGCGGACCATGCCGAGGGCAAGGTGGCGCTGCTGACCGCCTGGCTGCGCTCGCCCGCGCAGTTCGAGACCACCTTCGCGATGGAAGCCTTCATCGATGAAATGGCCGCGGAGACCGGCCAGGACCCGATCGACTTCCGTTTGAAGCATCTGAGCGATCCCCGCGCGATCGCGGTGCTGCAGGCGGCGGCGAAGCTCTATGGCTGGGAGAAGCGGCCGGTACGCGGCAAGCGTCCGGCAGCCGGCAGCGGCCCGGTCACCGGCCGCGGTGTCGCCTGGGTCAATCGCGACGATGCCCGTGTGGCGACAATCGCGGATGTCACGGTGGATCCAAGCTCCGGCCAGATCAAGGTGACGCGCGTGGTCGTCGCGCATGATTGCGGGCTGGTGATCAACCCCGATGGTCTCAGGAACCAGATCGAGGGCAACATCGTCCAGTCGATCAGCCGCACGCTGCACGAGGAGGTGACGTTCGACCGCGCGCATGTGACGAGCCGCGACTGGTACGGTTATCCGATCCTGCGCTTTCATGAGGTTCCGGACAGCATCGACATCGTGTTCGTGAACAACACGCCGGAATACCCTTCCTATGGCGGGGGGGAGCCGGCGACCTGCCCGACCGCGGCGGTGATCAGCAACGCCGTGTTCGACGCGATCGGCGTACGCCTGCGTCAAACGCCGTTCCGTCCGGAACGGGTGAAGGCCACGATCGCCTGATCGTCTGCCGGAGGCATCGACGCGGCCGGGGTAACGGCGTTACCCCGGCCGCACAAAGCGTCCCAAACGCTAACGAAAGCAAACCGACATTTGCGGCCACCTCAGAGGGGCCGATGTGACGAAAGGGAGAGCGCCTTGCGGCGTCTCCCCTGCACCCGCCCCGGCCGTTCGCCTCGCTTACGGCGTGCTCTTCGCCGGAGGTGCCTTGAGCGCGCCGCGGAGGCTTGTCACCTGCGAAGCGTCGGCCGGTCCGCCTTTATTGCCCCAGCTCGACCGGATGTAAGTGACCACATCGGCGACTTCGCGATCGCTCAAGCGGCTCGCAAATCCCGGCATGACGGCCGGCATCGGCGCGCCCTGAGTGGGCGGCATCGTCGAGCCGGACAGGATGATATGAATGAGCGAGACGGGGTTTTGGCTGTTCACCACAGGATTGCCTGCCAAGGCGGGGAACATGCCGCTAAAGCCCGTACCGGTCGGCATATGGCAGGCCGCGCAGTTTGCGGCATAGACATTCGCACCGCGCGCCGGAGCGGTCGTGGCGGCTGCTTGCGCCATCGCCGGTTCATAAGTGAGGCCCGACTGCGGCCCTTCGATCGCCGGTCCCGCCGGGGGCAGAGATTTCAGGAAACGGGCGATGGCTTCGAGATCCGACGTCTGCAGATGCTGCGTGCTGTCCTCGACCACATCTGTCATGCCCCCGAACGCGGTGGCGTGGCTGTTGCGGCCGGTCTTCAGAAACGTGACGATGTCCGCCTCGCTCCAGCTGCCGAGGCCGGTCAGCGCATCGCCGCGCAGATCGCTGGCGAGGTAGTGATCCACCACGCCACCGGAAAGGTAATGTTCCCCTTGCTGAGGGGTCAATGCCAATTCCTGCAGGCCGATCCCCCGATCCGTGTGGCATGTGCCGCAATGCTCCGGCCCCTCGACGAGATACGCGCCGCGGTTGATCACCGGATCGCTGCTCAGCGTCGCGGCATGGGTCGTCACCGTTGGGGCAAACGCCCAGCGCCAATATGTCAGCGGCCAACGCATCGAGAGCGGCCAGGCAATGGCTTCAGGCTTGTCCGGCTGAGATACGGGCTTAACGCTGTTCATGAGATAGGCATAAAGCGCCTGAGTGTCAGCGTCGCTCATATGCGCATAAGAGGGGAACGGCATCGCCGGATACAAAGCCTCTCCATCCGGCCGTATGCCGCGGCGTACCGCACGCTCGAATGCGCCATAGGTATAATTGCCGATGCCCGTGGCTTTGTCGGGGGTGATGTTGCTTGTAAACACGGTGCCGATCGGCGTTGCGATCGGTAAGCCGCCTGCTAACGCCTGGCCTCCCGGCGCCGTATGGCAAGCCGCGCAATCGCCTGCCACAGCCACATAGGCGCCGCGCTGCAACAGTTCCGGCGTGACCGGCACCGTGAGCGTGGCTGAAGCATCGCCCCCGGTCCCACCAAATGCTTTGGCCGTGCCGACAGCAGCGCACAGGCCCAAGGCGCCAACGATAACCAGCCCTCCTGCGATACGCAGCGGTGTGGCGCGCAAATTATTCGGCATGTTCATTCGTTATTCCTAATCTGATCCCCGGGCTCGTTCTCTTTTATCGCCAATGCCGCGTTACAGCTTTACACGAGCGTAAGATGGCTCCAAGTGATTTCATGATAACGGGCTGGTTTAAAAGTTTCGAAAAAAACAGGAGATTTTTAGCTAATATCATGTGAGTCTGACTTGGAAAAGCTTGAGCCAGGTTGAGAATTGATACGCCTTACGGTATTTTTCCTAACGTTATTCTATCTGATTGGAGAAGTCCCAATGAAGTTCCTACGATATTCCTTTGCTCCGATCGCATTGCTGTTGATGGCTGCGGCGCCGAATGGGCAATCTATCGCGCAAAACGGCAACAATAACGGCGCGATGTCCTGTGCCTCCTGCCATGGGGCGACCTTCGGCGGCAACCCCGCGCTCCAGGCGCCGGCACTGGCCGGGCTTCCCGCGCCGACGATTCTGACGGCGCTCAATAATTTTGCGAGCAACCCGTCAAGCAACCCCATGATGCACCAGGTTGCCTCTGCACTCGCCCCGGACGAGCGCCAGGCCGTGGCGACCTATCTTTCCGGATTGAAAAAGGCCGACTGATTTTCCGTCTGTCTGCGGGCGATGCCTGCGGACGGATGCGGTGTAAGAAACGGTGCTGTGTCCTTCTCAAAAAAAGGCCACAGCACTTTTTTTCACATTGACCTCGCTTCCGGCGGCAGCGCCGCCGGAAGCGAGGTCAGAACATCACGCCGGGATTGCCGCCTTCACGACATCCGGGGTGAACGGCATGGAGCGCACGCGCCCGCCGGTCGCGGCGAAAATCGCATTCGAGACGGCCGGCGGCACCACCGCGGTGGTGGCCTCGCCGACGCCCCAAGGCGGACTGTCCGGACGATCGATCAGATCGATCACAATCTCCGGAATTTCCGGGAAAGTGATGATCGAATAGGTCGACCAGTCGAGGCTCGTCACCATGCGCCGGTCGAAAGTCACACGCTCCTTCATCGTGCGGCTCAACGTCTGGATCACATTGCCCTCGATCTGGTTGCGCGTTCCGTCCGGGTTGATCACCTGGCCGCAATCCTGAACGATGAAGAACCGCTTCACCTGCACCGCGCCGCTGGAACGGTCCACGGCGACTTCCGCCACGGCCGCCACATAGGTGCGATCCATCTCGTATTTGAGATAGGAGAGGCCGTAGCCGGTGGCGATCGCGGCATGCGGGTCGGCTTTCGGCCGATGGCGCCAGCCGGATATATCCGCGACCCGCTGCAGCGTCGCAATACCGCGCGGATCGTCCATCATCGTCTGCAGGCGCAGATCCAGCGGATCGACGCCGGATGCCACGGCGATCTCATCCAGGAACGACTCGTTGGCGAAGCTGTTCTGCATCCGCCCGGGCGTGCGCAGCCAGCCCGGCCGCAGCGGCGTGCTGGCAAGCCGACGCGCCGTCGTCTTGATGTTCGGGAAGCGGTACGGGATCTGCGTATTGTTGAGAATACCCCCCGGATTCATCCCGCCATCGCTCGGTAAACCGGCAAGGTCGGCGCCCAGCAGCGTGACATTCCCATTCCCCGTCGTGTCCGGATACCAGAACAGGGCATTCCAGGCCTGCACCTTGCCCGAGGCATCGAGCCCGGCTTCCATGTCGATCACCGTCGGCGGCGATTTCGGGTCCCACCCATGCTCGTCCTGGCGCATCCACTGCACGCGCACCGGCTTGCCCAGCGCCTGCGCCATCAGCGCGGCATCGGCGCCCACATCCTCGAAGCCGTTGCGGCCATAGCAGCCGGCGCCGGCGATATAGATGCACCGCACATTTTCCGGCTTCATGTTCAGCATTGCCGCCAGCTGCTTGCGCAGATTGTGGCTCGACTGCGCGGGCGTCCACAACGTCATCACCCCATCTTCCATCGCCGCCACCGAGCAGGACGGGCCGATCGAGCCATGGGTCTGGATTGCGATCTCGTAGGTCGCCTTCAGCTTGCGCGGCGCGGCCGCAAGGGCGGAGTCGACATCGCCGACCGCGCTCGACACCTGGTCGCGCGCCACCTGGGTGCTGCGCACATAATCATAGAGCTTGTCCTGGTCCGGCAGGTTCTGCACATCCGACCAGGTCGCCTTCAACGACCGCGCGGCCTTGATCGCCGCCCACTCATCGGGGGCGGCAACCGCCAGGAAATTGCCCTTGCGCACGATCTGCACCGAGGCCGGCACCGAGCTGTGGTCGACCGAGAGCAAGGTCGCGCCCACCGCGGGCGGACGGATCACCCGGCCATGCAGCATGCCGGGAAGGCGAAAATCCTGCACATAGGTGAAGGTCGCGAAAATTTTTGGCGGAATGTCCACGCGCGGCACGGATTTACCGACGATGGTGTAATCCGCGGGCGATTTCAGCGGCGCGGCATTGTCCACATTGAGCGTGAGCGGCTTCCAGGCGGGCAGCAGTTCGCCATAGGTGACCGAACCGCCGGCGGCGGCACGCACCACGCCGTCCTTGACGCTCAACGCCGAAACCGGCGCCTTCAGGTGGCTCGCGGCGAGCGTTAGCAATTCGCGACGCGCAGTCGCGGCGGCATGACGGACCTGCATGCCGCCGGCCTGCACCGACATGCTGCCATTGGTCGGGCCCTGGTCCGGGGTAAGCGCGGTGTCGCCCTGGATCATCGTCACCGCGGAGAACGGCACATCGAGTTCCTCGGCGAGGATCTGCATGAAGGCGGTCTGCACGCCGGTGCCGAGATCGACCTTGCCGGCATAGAGCGTGACCCGGCCACGCCGGTCGATGGCGATGTAGCTCTCGACGATGGTCGGGGAGATCGGCTTGCCGCCAAAGCCGGCGGTGGGGATGGCGGCGGCATTAACCTGTGCCAGCGCGCGGCCGGCGGGCAGGGAAAAGCTGACGACGAGACCTGCGGCGGCCTGCGCCAGGCGGCGGCGGCTGATAGTGGCGTTCATGTCTGCGTTTCCTTCGTTAGCTTACTGACGCGCGCATGACCGCGCGGACGATCCGCGCGTGCGTGCCACATTTGCAGAGATTGTTCGCCAAGGCCTCCTTGACGTCATGCTCCGTCGGATGCGGGTTCTGCGCAAGGAACGACGCGGACTGCATGATCATGCCGTTGATGCAGTAGCCGCATTGTGCAGCTTGCTCTTCCACGAACGAGGTCTGCAGCGGATGCGGATGCTCCGGCGTGCCGAGCCCTTCCAGCGTCACCACCTTGCTCGTGCCGACGGCCGAGAGCGGATACACGCAGGAGCGGGTCGCCTGGCCATCGATGTGCACGGTGCAGGCACCGCATTCCGCCATGCCGCAGCCGAAGCGGGGACCGTGCAAATGTAGATGGTCACGCAGCACATAGAGCAAGGGGGTGCTCGGGTCATCGATTTCGATGTGATGAACCTTGCCATTCACGGTTAGAGTCTCTGTCGGCATTCTTAGGCACTCCCACAATTATGACAGCCAACCTGCATTAAAACCTATCAATTGATCAAGGTCGTCAATGACGTTCAGGGGCGCATACTGCGCATGTGAGGTAGTCCCAAAAACCCCGGCCGGTTGCTTTTGTGCGCCGTTGGCGGGGAGCGGATCGTGCTTTTGAGGGCCCGATATGACGAAGCCAGGCACTCGGTGCCTGGCTGGTTTCGTACTTGGCGGTCAGGCAGGCGCGCCGAGGGCGCGGCACCCCAGACCCATTAAGGCAAAGCTGGTGCCGGCGCAGACGTCTCCTGCCACCCTCCGCCCAGCGCTTTGTAGAGCGTAAGGCTATTCTGCTGTGCTGCGAGCTTCAGGCTGACCAAAGTGAGCCGGGCACTGAACAAGGCATTTTCCGCCACCAGAACATTGAGGTAATTATCCACGCCGGCTCGAAAGCGCATATCGGCGAGCTGGTAATAGCGGCTGTCGGCATCCACCAGATTCTGCTGCGCCTGCACCTGCGCGACATAGGTCCCGCGGGCATTCAACGCATCGGCAACGTCATGGAAGGCCGACTGGATCGTTTTTTCGTATGCCGCGATTTCAATATTCCTTTCGACCCTGGCCATATCGAGATTGGCGATGTTCTGGCCCGCGGCGAAGATCGGCACGGTGATCGAAGGGTCAAACAGCCAGGACCCCGACGCCGGGCCAAACAGATGATTAAGCCCGGAACTGGCGGTGCCTCCGTTGGCCGTAATGGTGATGGAGGGGAAAAACGCCGCGCGCGCGGCGCCGATATTGGCGTTGGCGGCAAGCAACACATGCTCGGCCGAACGGATGTCAGGCCGCCGTTCCAGCAGGTCGGAAGGCAAGCCCGCCGGCAGGTCAGGCAATGCCGGAGACGCATCCAGCCCCGGGACCGCACTCATCTGCGCAAGCAACCCATGGGGGATCGGCGCGCCGGCCAGCAGCACCAGCTCGTCCATGTCCTCGGCCACTTGGCGCGTGTAGAGCGCCACCATGGCCTGGGCCGTGTCGAGCGTGGTTTGCGCTTGGGCAACATCCATCGCCGTATCGATGCCATGGGTCGCCGACATTTGCGTCAGTTGCAAGGAATGCGCCTGCACCGCCATCGTGTCCTGCGAGATCTGCAACGATTCCCGATCTGCCAGCCACGTATAATATTCCGAGCTGACCTCGGCGACGAGCATGATTTGCGTGCTGAGCGCCGTGTCCGCGTCGCTGAGATAGGTCTCGTGCGCGGCTTTCGCCTGGCTGCGGATTTTGCCGAACAAATCGAGCTCCCATGAAACCGCGCCAACGCCCAGGCTATAGTCGCGATAATTCAGCGGGGTGGCTGTGCCCATAACATCCGCAGGGGTATGGTAGACATTCCGCCCGGCGGTCGCATCAACCATCGGAAACAAATTGGCGCGGTCGACGCGGTATTGCGCCTGTGCCGCCTGCACGTTCAGCGTGGCGACCCGCAAATCCCGGTTATTGGCGAGGCTGAGCGCGATCAGCCCTTGCAAGGCGGGGTCACAAAAGAAATTTCGCCAGCCTATATCGGCCGCCGCAGTGCCGCTCCCGGCGGGTCCGGCACTGGCCGGCCATTCCGGGGAGACCGGTAAAGCGGGGCGCTTATAAACGGGGATCAGCGAGCAGCCCGAAAGCAAGCCAAGCAGCGCCGTGGTGGCAAGGGAATGGCGCATGGTTCAGTGCTCCCGCGCGGTGGCCGTTAGGACCGGATTTCGTTCCGAGCGGCGCTTCACCCTGGTTAGTGTAAGCACGACAACGAAGAACAAGGGCACGAAGAAAACCGCCAGCACGGTCGCGCTGACCATGCCGCCGACCACCGCCGTGCCGATTGCGGTGCGGGCCCCAGCCCCCGCACCGGTGGCAATGGCGAGCGGAAAGGTACCGCAAATGAAGGCGATCGAGGTCATCAGGATCGGCCGCAAACGTTCCCGCCCCGCATGCAGTGCCGCCTCGACCAGGCTTTCGCCTTTCTCGAAGAAGTCGCGGGCGAACTCGACGATCAGAATGGCGTTCTTTACCGCAAGACCCATCGTCGTCAGCAGGCCGATCTGAAAATACACGTCATTATCGATGCCGCGCACCAGGTTGGCGATCACCGCGCCGATGATGCCGAGCGGCACGACCAGCATCACCGCCACGGGGATGGACCAGCTTTCATACAAAGCCGCGAGGCAGAGCAGTACGAAAATCACCGAGATGCCGTACAGCGCGCCGGTCTGCGAACCGGCTTGCACCTGCTCGAAGGAAATCCCGGTCCATTCCATGCCAACCCCGGCGGGCATCTCGGCGGCGAGCTTCTCAATCTCGGCCATTGCCGCACCGCTGCTCACACCGGGCGCCGGCTCCCCTTGGATCTCATAAGCCGCGTCGCCGTTATAAATTTCCACAGCCTGCGGCCCGACCGTCCAACTGCCGGTCATGAAAGAGTCGAACGGCACCATGCCGCCGGCGTTGTTGCGGACATACCATTTCGCGAGGTCGCTCGGTTGCATGCGCGCATCCGCCTCGCCCTGGATATAGACGTCCTTCACGCGGCCATCGCGAATGAACTGGTCGATATATTCCGAGGCCAGCGCGCCTTCGATCGTGGTGTCGACATTGCCGATCGACAGGCCAAGGGCGGAAGCCTTTTCGCGGTCGACATGCAGCTTGTATTGAGGGGCCTCGCCCAAACCGTTCGGGCGCACGGCGACGAGCAGCGGATCTTTGGCGGCCAGAGCCAGGAACTTGTTGCGCGCGGCGTAAAAATCCGCATCGCTCAGATTCCCGATATTCTCAAGCTCGAAGTCGAAGCCGGAGGCATTGCCCAGTTCCAGCACCGGGGGCGGTTGCAGCAGGAAGACCTGGCCTTCCCGGCTATTGGCAAAATGCTGCATCACGCGCGCCGCGACGGCGCCAACCGATTGCGAGGGATCCGGGCGATCGGCCCAGGGCTTCATCAGCAACACCAGGAAGCCTTGGCTTTGTGCCCGGCCGGCGAAGCTGAAGCCGGAAACCGTGAACACGGATTGCACGTTCTTCGATTCGGTCTTCTCGACATATTGTTGAACCTCACGGTTCAGCTTTTCGGTCTGTTCGGCGGTCGAGCCATCCGGCAACGTCACCTGGCCGAGCAGCAGGCCCTGATCCTCATTGGGCAGGAAGCCCGCGGGCACGCGGCTGAACAGGTACACCATGGCCAGGGTAATCACGAGGAAGCCGAGCATGGAGACGCGGCGGCGTTTGGTCATCTTGCCGACGCCGCTCAGATAGCCCTCGCGCGTCGAATCCAAGCCGCGGTTGAACCATTTGAAGACGCGCATATCATGCAGACCGCCGGGTGCCGGCGGGCGGAGCAGCGTGGCGCATAAAGCCGGGGTAAAAATCAACGCGGTCAGGATCGAGAGCCCCATCGCCGAAACGATGGTGATCGAGAACTGGCGGTAGATGACGCCGGCCGAACCGCCGAAGAAGCTCATCGGCAGGAACACGGCGGACAGCACCAAAGCAATGCCGATCAGCGCGCTGGAAATTTCATCCATCGATTGCCGCGCCGCTTCCTTCGCCGGCAGGCCGCGCTCATGCATCAGCCTGTCGACATTCTCCACCACGACGATCGCATCATCCACCAGCAGGCCGACGGCGAGCACCATGGCCAGCATGGTCAGCGTGTTGATGGAATAGCCGAGCGCGGAGAGAATCCCGAACGTGCCGAGCAGCACCACCGGCACGGCGATGGTGGGGATCAGCGTGGCGCGGAAATTCTGCAGGAAGATCAGCATCACCACGAAGACGAGGGCGATGGCTTCAAGCAGGGTCTTAAACACCTCCTCGAGCGAGAGGGTGATGTAAGGCTGGGTATCATAGGGATAGACCATTTTCAGGCCGGGCGGCAGCCTGGCCTGAAGCTTCGACAGTTCCGCCTTGACGGCCTTTTCCACATCGAGCTGATTTGCCCCCGGCGTTAGCTGGAGGCCCATGGCGGCAGCCGGATGGCCGTTAAAGAGCGCGTTGATCGCGTAGCTTTGCGGCCCGAGCTCAATTTTTGCCACGTCGCCCAGATGGACCTGCGCACCGCTGGGCTCGACCTTGAGCAGGATATTGGCGAACTGCGCCGGGGTGTTGAACTGGCTCGGCCCGATCATCGTCGCATCCAGGCGTTGGCCGGGATTGGCGGGCAGGTCGCCGAGCTCGCCGGCCGGGATCGTCACGTTCTGCGCCGCGATCGCGTTTGCCACATCGCCGACCGTGAGCCCGTATTTGTAGAGCTGGCCCGGCTTCAGCCAGATGCGCATGGCATATTCGGAGCCGAACAGCGTGTAGTCGCCCACGCCAGGAATGCTGGCGACCGGGTCCTCCATGTTCGAAGCAATGTAGTCGCCAATGTCCGCATGAGTCATCCGCCCATCGGTGGAGACCAGCGCGAAGAACATCATATAGTCCTTCGTCGCTTTCTCGACATCGAGCCCAGCACTAAGGACTTCGCTCGGTAATGTCGCCTCGGCCAAAGAAAGCTTGTTCTGGACCTGCACCTGAGCGATGTCCGGATCCGTCCCTTGCTTGAAGGTCAGGTCGATGGTCATCGAACCGTCGGATTCCGAGGTCGCGTCGACATATTCGAGCCCGTCCAAACCCGTCATCTGCTGCAGGATCGGCCGCACCACGGTATCGGCGACGGTTTGCGCCGAAGCGCCCGCATAGGTGGTGGTGATGGAAATCTGCGTTGGCGCGATCATGGGATATTGCGAGATCGGCAGCTGCAAAATCGAGATCGCACCGGCCAACATCACGACAAGCGCCAGAACCCAGGCAAAAATCGGCCTGTCGATAAAAAAGCGAGACATAGCTTGATGAGGCCTTTTGCTTAATTGGCGCTGGAAACGACGAAGGACCGGGTCTCATCGACCGACGAAACCGCTTGGCCGGGGGCTGCGTTCAGCAGACCGTCCACGATCACCTTGTCACCCGGTTGCAGACCACCGGTGATGATCCAGTCACTGCCGACATTGCCGCCGATCTGGATCACGCGCTGCGAGACCATGTTCTTGGCACCCACCAGCAACACCGTCGCATCGCCACGGGTATCATGCGAAACCGCCTGCTGCGGGATCAGGATGCCATTCTTGTTGACACCTTCCTCGAGCTTCGCATGCACATACATGCCGGGCAGCAGCAAATGGTTCGGGTTGGAGAAAATGGCACGCACCAGCACCGTTCCGGTCATCTCATCCACATTTACCTGGGAGAATTGCAGCTTGCCGGTGAGCGGATAGGTGCTGCCGTCTTCGAGCATAAGCGAGACTTTCGCCGCGCCAGCGCCCTGCCTTTCGAACTGGCCGGAATCCTGTTCCTGCTTCAGGCGCAGCCAAGTGGCCGAGGATTCATTGACGTCGACATAGATCGGGTCGAGTTGCGTGACGGTGGCCAGCGCCGTGGCCTGATCCGCGGTCACCAGCGCCCCCGGCGTGACCGAGGAAGCGCCGATCGTGCCGGAAATCGGCGCGTACATTCTCGTGTATTGCAGATTGATCTGCGCCTGATCGAGCGCTGCTTTGGCGGAGGCGATGTCCGCCTCATCCTCAAGCGTGGCAGCCACGGCGTCGTCGTAATCCTGTTCGCTTACGGCCTGCGCGGCGGCCAGGGGCTTATAGCGCGCGGCCTTGGCCCGGTCGGTGGCCAGCGCGGCCTGGGCATGTTTTAGCGTGGCCTCGGCGCTGTCATAGCTTGCCTGATAGGTCGCGGGGTCGATTTGGTAGAGCGGTTGGCCGGCCTTGACATCACTGCCTTCCGCAAACAGCCGCTTCAAAATCACGCCGCTGACCTGCGGGCGGATTTCGGAGGTCAACACCGCCGAAGTGCGGCCCGGCAGATCCGTGATGCGCGCCACCGGCTGGGTATGCACCGTGATCACGCCCACCTGCGGCAATGCCGTGGCCGGAGGCGTCTGCTTTTTGCTGCAGCCCGAGACGAGCACGAGCGCCGCCAGACTGGCCGCCGCAATGGCGCCATTCCGCCCAGACCAAGGGTGGATCCAGTGCGTTTTTTTGTCAGCGGGGTGAAAGACGGAAACAATCGGGCCGCCAGACGGCGCGGCAGGGGTCGACATAGAATTCACCCTCACAAACATATTTACAGTACCTAATAGTACCGTTATTGGAAGGGGGGGCGCCATTGTCAAGTGCGCCGCGCAGAGAGCATCCAAGGTGCCAAGTTCGAAAACAGGGGAGATGAATGAGATGTCGGATGCAAAGGTGCGCGCCCGTGGGCGGCCGAAATGCATGCCTGATGACGCGCAATGCTGCATGATCGTAGGTAATGCGCGGCGGCTTTTTGTCCAGAAAGGTTACGGCGCGACGACGACGGACGACATCGCCGCGGAATGTAAAATTTCAAAGCAGACCTTGTACCGGCTGTTCCCCGGCAAGGCCGCCCTATTCGCCGCCGTGGTCTCCGCCCTTACCCAGAAATGTCTCGATCTACCGCGCGATGACGACGACCTGCCGCTGGCCGATTCACTGGCGCGCATTTTCATGGTCGACCGCGAGGAGACCGAGCAGGAACGCATCGAAATCTTGCGGCTCGTGATCGTGGAAGGGCGGCACTTTCCCGAGCTTTCGGATATTTTGAAACGCCATGGTTTAGAAGTTTCGCGGGCGGAACTGGCGGACTGGCTGACGCGGCAAGGCGCACGCGGGAGGCTCAAAGCCGGAGACATGATGGCGCTGGCTCAACTGCTGATCGATATGGTGTTCGGCGCCATCACGATAAGAAATATCGGTGATCTGGAGTGGCCCAGCGTGGAGCGGAGGCGCGCTCATATTCACACCTGTATCGATGTCTTCCTGCACGGCGTCTGCCCCTAGAGTCGGATGATTTTAGATCGAATCGCGTCGCGATCCGCTCTAAAATCTGAATCCGCCTCTAGATATAAGCTAGAGGGCGATTCAGACTTTAAGTCGAACCATGAAATGGTTCGACTTAAAGTCATCGCGCTCTAGCGCGCCGCGAAACATCGCGTCCGCCGCTTGGAACGAGCCGACGTCGTTTATCGGTTCCGGCTCATCAGCCGGACACTCTCCTGCGCTGTGCCGGTGCCTTTGAGTCCACCTGGCACCTCGCGGACAGCACAAAGAGGTCGCTTCGGCTCAAACAAAATGATGAGCCGAACAACGCCGTTAATTTAAAACATCGAATCCAATATGCCATTTTTGATAGATGGTATTATAGCTATTGTTCTTCATGACCGCGGACAGGGCACTGGCAAGCGCCAACCTAAGGCCGGTATCATCCTTACGTACAGCAATCCCATCCCGCACTTTGTGGAAAATCGGTACCCCAAATTCAAATTGTCCCGGGTCGATTTGATCGTAATAAGTGGCTGTTTCGTAAGCCACGCCGAACGCATCAACTTGTCCAAATTGCAGTTGCTGTAATGCCGTGGCGTTATCGGAAAAAGTTACAAGGGTGATTGGGCTCTTGCCCTCTTTGAGGAGCGCGTCGTTGGTCTGGGACAACACAAGGGACGCGGCCGTTCCCGTAACGACGGCCACTTTCTTTCCCGTCAGCGCTTCCACGCCTGGCAGCTTCGGGGCCCCAGCTTTGAGCAAAACCGTGCTTCCCGCAAAGCGATACGGAACCATATCGACCATTTGAAGGCGGTTCGGGGTGATGTTGAGACCCGATAAGACAGCATCGCAATGTTTGGCGAGCAAAGCCGGAATTACGCCGGCAAAAGGTACGTTGATCCATTTTACGGACAGTCCCAACTGGGACGCCAGTAATTCTCCCATTTCAATGTCAACACCTTCAGGCTTCAGTTTCTTGTCGTAGAATTCAAAGGGCGGTTGCGTCATCGCGCTGCAGAAGGTGATCGTCTTGGTCGCCAGTATGGAGGGGGGAAGGGAAGTGGCGTCTGCTTTGGCAGACGCGCATAAGCTCAGAAATAACAACGACAGGCCGACGACAACTCTAGAGATTTTACACGTTTTGACGGCTTTGATCTTCATTTGGTAATCCTGCAGGATTCGAGGTTCAATGATCGTATCGAAGGTGTTATTGTGAGCGATGATTTCGCCGACGTCAGAACGCCGCGGCATGGCCGTCGCGGCGGCTGTCACTGGCGGCAACGTAACCGTCTTCGAGATTTTCCGACAGGCGCCATATGAACTGCCCGGATCCGAAGTCCATGTACGGATCTTCCACGGACTTTAAACGGTGGCCCCGCTCTTCCAGCGCCTGCACGGTATCGGATCGCATCGTCGCTTCGACATCGAGCGTGAAGTCACGATTGACTTTCCACCTCGGCGCATCGCAGGCTGCTTGAGGTTGCTGTTTGTAGTCCAGCATATGCACGAGGGTCTGCAAATGCCCCTGCGGTTGCATGTCGCCGCCCATCACACCAAAGCTCATAACGGGCGAACCGTCCTTTGTCAGAAAAGCCGGGATGATGGTATGGAATGGCCGCTTGCCGCCTGCAACCATGTTGGGTGAGCACGGATCCATTGAAAATCCATAGCCACGGTTCTGCAAACTGATGCCGGTGCCTGGCACGACAATTCCAGATCCAAATCCGCGATAATTCGACTGGATGAATGAGACCATCATACCGCTCTCATCCGCTGCCGTTAGGTAAATCGTCCCGCCAGTGCGAGGCATGCCGAAGGTCGGTGTTTGCGCCCTTGTGCGATCGATAAGTCTCGCCCGCTCCGCCAGATAATTCTCGTCAAGCATGTCGCCGGGGGACACCTCCATTGCGCGTGGATCGGCGACGTACCGGTAGACATCAGAAAAAGCGAGCTTCATTGCCTCGATCTGAAGGTGCTGAGACTCTACGCCGTCCACTGGCAGACTTTCCAGATCAAAATTATTGAGGATGCCAAGCGCGATCAACGCAGCAATTCCCTGCCCATTTGGAGGCAACTCATGCACGTCATAGCCCCGATAGCGTTTGGAAATTGGCGTCACCCATTCCGGCTGGTAACCCGCAAGGTCCGCGTACGTCATAGCGCCGCCGCACTCTGAGCTGAAGGTAGCGATCTTTTCGGCTAATTCACCTTCGTAAAAACTGCGCAGGCCGTTCTTGACGAGAGCGCGCAGCGTGGCAGCGGCGGTCTTGAATACGAACCTCTCGCCGATAGCCGGTACACGACCATATGGCATGAATGTTTCTGCGAAGCCGGGTTGAGCGGACACTGGCGGCGCATTGGCAATCCATTTATGCCCAACAACCGGCGTTACTGCATAACCGCGTTCCGCGATCTCGATCGCGGGCTGTAAAATATCACCGAGGGAAAGCCGTCCAAACCGCCCGTGCAGCGCGCTCCACGCCGCAATAGCACCCGGCACAGTTGCGGCATCCCACCCTCGCGCCGGATGAACGGCATGGCCATTGCCATCTTCGCCATATTTACGCCTGAAGTAATCAGGGCTCCAAGCCACGGGTGCGGTACCGGAAGCATTTAGTCCGACAAGTTCCTTCCCATCCCAAAGGAGCGCAAACGCGTCGCTGCCAAGACCGTTCGAAACCGGCTCGACGATCGTCAGCATCGCGGCCGCCGCAATCGCCGCGTCGACGGCGTTTCCTCCCTGCGACAGGATGCGGAGCCCAGCCTGAGCGGCCAATGGCTGCGAGGTCGCGACAACATTGCGCGCCATCACGGGCATGCGCACAGTCGGATAAGGATTCTGCCAATTGAAAGACATTCATCAACTCCGGGAGGCGCCATTGATAGAGACGCTAGGGTTATTGCTAAGCGAGAATTTATTGTTAGCAATTTTGGTGCCAAGCTTAGTTTGATGAAAACATGTGCCGCCCGTATATGGCCGACATGGCCGCGGTGATACATTCGCGACCTTTAGCACGCCGTTTGCTCATAATTTGTCAAAAGCGATACTCGATGCATACCGTCTAGGCGAATAATGTCGAAGGTTGACATGTTATGGCAGCGGCGACCCAGATGGTATCTGCGGGAAACCAGACGTTAGCTGATTGACAGTCATTTTTGTTGGGCCGCGGGCATTTCTGTGGATCGCCGCTGCGAAAGCCGGCGTTCTTGCCGGCGTCCAACGTGCGCACCCGGCCGCACGCGCCGTTGCGACGATCGCTACAGCATGGCCGGAGTTGCGTTTCGCCGTGCGGTACCGTCCCACCCATTGGGTGCGCGGATGGATCGTGTAGCCGTCCCGACAGCGGAAGGGGGCGATCCGAGCCCCCACTTGGCGCTCTTGCACGGAGGACCAGCCGGCGTCACCTTCGACATGGAAGCGGTTTTATCCCAGGCCGTGCCTGTCTTCCGTGAACGTGGCTATGAAGGAGCTGAGACTTTGCTTCTCTTTGACCTTTATCCCGGAGCCTTCATCACCATGCTTGATCTTCAATGGTCCGATGATTTTAAAATAATCTGAGGGGTGCTCATCAAAAAATCCAAGCCATTCTCATAGCTTGGATTTCGTTCGGTCCGTCGCCGAAGCAGGCAAAACGCGGGTACAGTGCTGCAGACTCATGAGAACCCATTTTATGAGTGAATTAATCCCGCGATATGGGTAAAAATCCCATGAATTGCTTCCGCTAACAAACAGGGTGTTACGTATCCAGGTTCGCCACTTTCAGTGCGTTGCTCACGATGAATTCACGCCGCGGTTCGACGATGTCGCCCATCAGGGTCGTGAAAATCTGGTCGGTATCCTCGGCATCGGCGATCTTGACTTGCAGCAGCCGGCGCGCCTCGGGGTCCAGCGTGGTCTTCCAGAGCTGTTCCGGGTTCATCTCCCCCAGCCCTTTGAAGCGGTTGATGGTCAGGCCCTTGCGGCCATGACCCAGCATCGTTTCCCACAAGGCCGCCGGGCCGTGCACCGGCTTGATGGCGTTATCCAGGGTCAACGTGGTGTCAGCGCTGAACAGAGCGGCCAAGTGCGCGGCGCGTTCGGCGAGATAGCGCGCCTCGGTCGTGCGCAGGACCGCGGCGTCCACCGTGTAGCGTTCCGCCACACCGCGCACCATGCGGCCGAGCGTCACGCCCGACGCGTTCGACGTCACCACCCAGCCACGCTCTGCCACCGGCGCGTTGCCGTTCAGCCGTGCCGCCAGCGCCTGGTCGCGCTCCGGCTGGCCCAGCGCGTCCGGCGCCAGCATGCCGGCCATCGCCATCTGCTCCAGATACATCACCGGCAGCAGGCGCGAGAGCGCTTGCAGCCGGTGCACCACCTGGCCGAGCCAGGTCATCTCGCCGCGCAGTTCGTCGCCGGCGAAAACCCGCCCGCCCGCCGCCTGCAGCGACGCCTCGCCAAGCGCGCGCTCCAGCAGATAGGATTCCAGCGCTTCGTCATCCTTGAGATAACGCTCGTCATTGCCGCGCTTGGCGCGGTAAAGCGGCGGCTGCGCGATATAGAGATAGCCTTGCTCGATCAGCTTGGGCATCTGCCGGTAGAAGAAGGTCAGCAGCAGCGTGCGGATATGCGAGCCGTCCACGTCCGCGTCCGTCATGATGACGATGCGGTGATAGCGCAGCTTGGTGGCGTCGAACCCGCCTTGCTCCGGCTCGCCCTGGCCGATGCCCGTGCCGAGCGCGGTGATCAGCGTGCCGATCTCCTGGCTGCCCAGCATCTTGTCGAAGCGCGCGCGCTCCACGTTCAGGATCTTGCCTTTCAGCGGCAGGATCGCCTGGAATTTCCGGTCACGCCCTTGTTTGGCGGAGCCGCCTGCGGAGTCACCCTCGACCAGGAACAATTCGCACTTGGCCGGGTCGCGCTCCTGGCAGTCCGCCAGCTTGCCGGGCAGGGAGGAGATGTCGAGCACGCCCTTGCGGCGGGTCAGCTCGCGCGCCTTGCGCGCCGCTTCGCGCGCGGCCGCGGCGTCCATCACCTTCTGCACGATGTTCTTCGCTTCCTTTGGATGCGTCTCGAACCAGTGGCCGAGCGCATCGGCCACCGCCGCCTGCACCACCGGCTGCACCTCGGAACTGATCAGCTTGTCCTTGGTCTGCGAAGAGAATTTCGGGTCCGGCACTTTCACCGAGAGCACGGCGGTCAGCCCTTCGCGCATGTCCTCGCCGGAGAAATCCATGTTCTCCTTCTTGCTCAGGCTCTGCGCGTAGCGCGACACGATGCGGGTCAACGCGGCGCGGAACCCGGCCATATGCGTGCCGCCGTCGCGCTGCGGAATGTTGTTGGTGAAGCAGAGCATCGTCTCGTGGTAGGAATCGTTCCAGGTCAGCGCGAATTCCACCTTGATGCCGCTCTCCGGGGCGTCCGCGTTGGCGGTGATCGGCGCCGGCAGGATCGAGGTTTTCGCCCGGTCCAGCCAGACGGCGAATTCCTTCACGCCGCCCTGGTAGCAGAATTTCGCTTCCTGGAACGGCTCGTGCCGCTCGTCACGCAAAATGATGCTCAGGCCGGAGTTGAGGAAGGCCAGTTCGCGCAGCCGGCGCTCGAACACGCCATAATCGAATTCGACATGGCTGAACGTGGCGGCCGAGGGCTTGAACGTCACTTCGGTGCCGACCCGATGCTCCGACGGGCCGACCAGCGCCAGCGGCGCCTGGGTTTCGCCGTGCTGGAACCGGATGAAATGCTCCGCGCCATTGCGCCAGATCCGCACTTCCATCCATTCCGACAGCGCGTTCACCACGGCCGCGCCGACTCCGTGCAGGCCGCCCGATACCTTGTAGGAGTTCTGGTTGAATTTGCCTCCGGCATGCAGCTTGGTCAGCACCACCTCGGCGGCGGAAATGCCTTCCTCGGCATGAATGTCGGTCGGGATGCCGCGGCCGTCGTCGCGTACGGTCATGCTGCCGTCGCCGTTCAGCACCGCTTCCACCGTCGTGGCATAGCCGGCCTGGGCTTCGTCCACCGCGTTGTCGATGATCTCGAAGCCCATATGGTGCAGGCCCGAGCCGTCATCGGTGTCGCCGATATACATGCCCGGTCGTTTGCGGACCGCATCCAACCCCTTCAAGACGCTGATCGAGGCGGCGTCGTAAGCTTCAGGCGTGGCGGTGTCGGACGGGTTCGGCGGGGTGGACTCGGACATAAAAGCGGAGGCTCCAGAATCGTCAGCAATACCACTTTTTATAGCTTAAATGTTTGCGGAAACCTAATCGGAGCTACCGCGCGGCGGGGGCAGGGGCGGCGCGCCGGCGGTTCTTTACAACGAATTGTTGGCTTCCGGCCCGGCGCGGCTTTCGCTTCCGCGCGGCTTTCGCTATCAGCCGGCTTTCAATTTCGAATGGACTGGATATGGCTCGGCAAAAGCGCGGCCGCAAAATCGATGGCTGGCTGATTCTCGACAAACCGCAGGGGATCACCAGCACGCAGGCGGTCAATAAAGTGAAACGCGCGCTCGACGCGCAGAAGGCCGGGCATGGCGGCACGCTGGACCCGCTGGCGACCGGCATCCTGCCGATCGCGCTCGGCAATGCCACGAAAACCGTGCCCTATGTGATGGACGGCTCCAAGCGCTACCATTTCACCATCACCTTCGGCGAGGCCCGCGACACCGACGACGCCGAGGGCGCCGTGACCGCAACCAGCGATGTGCGCCCGACCGATGAGGAAATCCGCGCCGCGCTGCCCGCCTTCCGAGGCCTCATCATGCAGATCCCCCCCGCTTTCTCGGCCATCAAGGTCGAGGGCGAGCGCGCCTACGACCTGGCCCGCGCCGGCGCCCCGCCGGATCTGCCGCCGCGCCCGGCGCAGGTTGACCGGTTCGAGCTGATCGGAAGGCCGCATCCCGACATCGCCGAGTTCGAGGTGGAGTCCGGCAAGGGCGTGTATATGCGCTCGCTCGCCCGCGATCTCGCCCGCGCCTGCGGCACGGTCGGGCATATTTCCGTCCTGCGCCGGCTGCGGGTCGGCCCGTTCCTGGAAAATATGGCGGTTTCACTGGACAACCTGCTCGATCCGGCGCATACGCCCCACACTCTTGCCGAACTCGTTCGGCCGCTCGAGACCGCGCTGGACGACATCCCGGCACTGGCCCTGACGGCGAGCGAGGCCCATGCCCTTTCCCAAGGCCAGGCGATCAGCCTGGTCGACCTGATGGGGCGGATTCCAGATGAGGCCAATCCCGATGAGGGGCTGGTCCGGGTTCTGGCGGTGGGGCGTGTTCTGGCGCTGGCCCGCCTTTCCGAAGGCTGGCTGAAACCGGAGCGCTTGCTTCAACAATTTTCGTGAAGGATCTCACGATGTCGATTACGCCCGAGCGCCGCACGGCGCTGATTGCCGAATACGCCACCGCTGCCAACGACACCGGCAGCCCGGAAGTGCAGGTCGCTCTGCTCTCCGAGCGCATCTCCAACCTCACCGAGCACCTGAAGACGCATGCGAAAGACTTCCATTCGCGTCGCGGTCTGCTGGTGTTGGTCGGTCAGCGCCGTTCGTTGCTCGATTATCTGAAGCGCAAGAACGCCAAGCGCTATCAGGACCTCATCGGCCGCCTCAGCCTGCGCCGGTAACCGAAAAGCGGAGCTCAGGCTCCGCTTTTTTTATGCACTCAGCAGCACCCGGCCCCAAACTCTCCACGTCCGCTTTGCACCGCGTCATCCGGTGGGTGCTGCTGCTCAATCTCGGCTATTTCCTGTGCGAATTCGCGGTGGCGCGGGAGATCGGTTCGGTGTCCCTGTTCGCCGACAGCATCGATTTTCTCGAAGACAGCGCGCTTAATCTTCTGGTCCTGCTGGCGCTGGGCTGGTCCGCCCGCAACCGCGCGATTCTGGCCCGAATCCTGGCCGGGATTCTGCTCGTCCCCGGTCTCGCCACGCTCTGGACCGCCGGGCAGAAATTCTTCGCCCCGCTCCCGCCGGCCCCGGTGCCGCTCTCACTCACCGCGTTCGGCGCGCTCCTGGTCAATCTGACGGCCGCCCTGCTGCTGGCCCGCTACCGCGATCATGCCGGCGGCCTGACCAAGGCGGCGTTCCTGTCCGCCCGCAACGATGTGCTGGCAAATCTGGCGATCATCGCCGTCGGGCTCATCACCGCCTTCGCCTGGCACAGCGCCTGGCCCGACCTGCTGGCCGGGCTCGGCATCGCCGTCATGAATGCCGATGCGGCGCGCGCCGTGTGGCGCGCTGCGTAGGAAGAAAGCGGCCCGCTTTTTTGAAAAAAAGCGGCGCAAAAAACTTTTGTTTACGCTGGGCCATGGGCGTTGGTGCTGACACTGCCTCAGGTCCAGCATAACAAAGTTTTTTTGCTACTTTTTGTTCACAAAAAGTAGCGCTTACTTATTGTCTTACTCCGCGAGGTTCTTCTTTTTCGCGAAATTATGGTGCGCCTCGACATAGCGCACGGTGCCGGATTTGCTGCGCATGACGATGGAGTGGGTCACCGCGCTGTGCCCGGCGCGGTGGACGCCGCGCAGCATCGGGCCGCTGGTCACGCCGGTGGCGGCGAACATCACGTCGCCCTTGGCCATGTCGGTGATCGTATAGATGTGGTTCGGGTCGGTGATGCCCATGGTGCGGGCGCGGTCGATCTGCTCCTGGTTCTCGAACAGCAATTTGCCCTGCATCTGGCCGCCGATGCAGCGCAGCGCGGCGGCGGCGAGCACGCCTTCCGGCGCGCCGCCGGAGCCGAGATACATGTCGATGCCGGTGCTGGGCTGCGAGGCGGCGATCACGCCGGCCACGTCGCCGTCGCCGATCAGCATGATCCGCGCACCGGCTTCGCGGATTTTCGCGATCATCTCGGCATGGCGGTCACGGTCGAGCATGCAGACCATCAGCTCGGCGATGTCCACGCGCTTCGCCTGGGCCAGATTCTTTAGGTTTTCCGCGACCGGCGCGTCGAGCGCCACGACATTGTCGGGCAGCCCGCCGCCCACGGCGATCTTTTCCATATAGATATCGGGCGCGTGCAGGAAATTGCCCCGCTCGGCCAGGGCGATGGTGGCGATGGCGTTGGGGCCGCCTTTGGCGGTAATCGAGGTGCCTTCCAGCGGGTCGACGGCGATGTCCATGGCCGGGCCGCCCTGGCCGACTTTCTCGCCGATATAGAGCATCGGCGCCTCGTCCATTTCGCCTTCGCCGATCACCACGGTGCCGTCGATGGCGACGGTGTCGAAGGCTTTGCGCATGGCCTCCACGGCGGCGCCGTCGGCTTCGTTCTTTTTGCCGCGGCCGATCCAGCGCGAGGCGGCGATGGCCGCGGCCTCGGTCACCCGGACCAGTTCGAGGGCGAGGTTACGGTCCGAAACGTCTTCCAGGCGGCGTGCGGTCATAGCAAGGACTCCTTTAGTTCGGCTATTTCGGCTCAATACGAATGAGATTGGGCGCTTCCAGCACCGATTCCAGATCGGCGATGCGCGCCAGCGCCGCGGCGACCGCGGCTTCGTGCGTGTCATGGGTCACGAGCACGATCGGTACGGCCTCGCCGGGCTTGCGCCCGTGCTGCAACATCGAGGCCAGGGAAATATGGTGTTCGCGCAGGATCGCGGTGACGTCGGCCAGCACGCCGGGCTGGTCCACCACCATCAGGCGCAGGAAATACGCGCCGGTATGGTGGGCGATGGGCACCGCCGCCCCGGCTTCGGGCCGGCTGCGCGCCGTGCCCCAGACCGGCACGCGCGTGCCACGGGCGATGTCGATCAGGTCCGCCACCACCGCGCTCGCGGTTGGGCCTGCCCCGGCGCCGCGCCCCTGCAGGAACACCGTGCCGGCGAAATCGCTCTCCAGCAGCACGGCGTTATACACGCCCTCGACCGACGCCAGCAGGCTTTGCCGCGGCACCATGGCGGGATGCACGCGCATGGCCACGCCTTCGGCGGTACGGTGGGCGATGCCCAGCAGCTTGATCCGGTAGCCGAGTTCTTCGGCGAATTTGATGTCCAGCGCGCTGACGCGGCGGATGCCCTCGACATGCACGGCGGCGAAATCGACCTGCTGGCCGAAGGCGAGGGCCGCCAGAATCGCCAGCTTGTGCGCGGCATCCACGCCGTCGATGTCGAAGGCCGGGTCGGCCTCCGCATAGCCGAGCGCCTGGGCGTCGGCGAGCACCTCGGCGAAGTCGCGGCCTTCCTCGCGCATGGTGGTGAGGATGTAGTTGCAGGTGCCGTTGAGGATGCCGGCGACGCGGTCGATCCGGTTCCCGGCCAGGCCCTCGCGCAGCGCCTTGATCACCGGAATCCCGCCCGCGACCGCGGCCTCATAGGCCAGCGTCACGTTGGCCTGGTAAGCTGCCTGTGCCAGCGCCGCGCCATGCAGGGCGAGCAGCGCCTTGTTGGCGGTGACGACCGGTTTTTTTGCGGCCAGCGCCTGCGCGACCAGCGCCTTGGCCGGGCCGTCCGAACCGCCGACCAGCTCCACCACCACATCGACCGCATCGTCGGTGGCCAGCGCCGCCGGGGTCTCGTGCCAGCGGATCCCGTCCAGCGCCACGCCGCGGTCGCGCGAGCGGTCGCGGGCCGAGACGGCGGTGACGACGATCGGCCGCCCTGCTCGGGCCGTGATCAGTTCGGCATTGTCGCGCAGCAGCCGCATGACACCGGCGCCCACGGTACCAAGGCCAGCGATACCGATCTTCAGGGGGCGGATCGCTTCACGTTTCAGGGAGTCCATGTGAGCCTGCTGCCTCAATATTGTCGTGCCACTTCCGCGATGGCGTCCACCGGGCCGCCATTATCGGTCGCCATGAAATGGCGGATGTTGCGCAGCGCCTGACGCAGCCGGTGCTGGTTCTCCACCAGCGCGATGCGCACATGGGTGTCGCCATATTCGCCGAAGCCGAGGCCCGGCGCCACTGCGACCTTGGCCTTGGCGAGCAGCAGCTTGGAGAATTCGACGCTGCCCAGATGCGCGTAGCGCGCGGGAATCGGCGCCCAGGCGAACATCGAGCCGTTCGGGGAGGGGACATCCCACCCAGCGGCGTGCAAGCCCTTGATCAGGATATCGCGGCGCTCGCGGTACAAAGCGCGCATCTCGTCGACGCACTCCTGCGGGCCGTTCAGCGCCGCCGTGGCCGCGACCTGGATCGGCGTGAACGCCCCATAGTCGAGGTAGGATTTCATCCGCGCCAGTGCGGCGATCAGCCGCGGATTGCCGGCGGCAAAGCCCATGCGCCAGCCCGGCATCGAATAGGTCTTCGACATCGTGGTGAATTCCACCGTGATGTCCTTCGCCCCGTCCACCTGCAGCACCGAAGGCGGCGGATTGCCGTCGAAATAGATTTCGCCATAGGCGAGGTCGGAGATGATGAAGAGCTCGGTCTTGCGCGCCAGCGCGACGAGTTCCTTGTAGAAATCCAGATCCGCCATGTAGGCGGTCGGGTTGGACGGGAAATTCACGATCACCGCGGTCGGTTTCGGCACGGAATGGCGCACCGCGCGGTCGATCGCACGCAGCATCTCCTCGCCCGGCTCGGCCGGGATCGAGCGCACCGAGGCGCCGGCGATGATGAAGCCGAACTGATGGATCGGATAGGACGGGTTGGGCACCAGGATCGTATCGCCCGGGCTGGTGATGGCGGCGGCGAGGTTGGCCAGCCCTTCCTTGGAGCCGAGGGTGGCGATCGTTTCCGTCTCCGGGTCGAGCTTCACGCCGAACCGGCGGGCGTAATAGCCGGCCAGCGCCTTGCGCAGGCCGGGGATGCCCTTGCTCACGGAATAGCGGTGGCTGCGCGGGTCCTGCACGGTTTCCACCAGCTTGGCGACGATGTGCGGCGGGGTTGGGCTGTCAGGGTTGCCCATGCCCAGGTCAATAATGTCCTCGGCCGCCGCGCGCGCCTTGGCCTTGGCGGCGTTCACCTCAGCGAAAACATAAGGGGGCAGGCGGCGGATGCGATGGAATTCTTCGGACATGAGGCGCTCGAGGTCCTTTGGTTGCGTATGACGGCTTCAGCTTGGCCGGGTGTCTAATATACCAATTGTACGAAGCCGCCAGAACCGTCGCGGCTCGCGACGAGATTTATCACGCCCGGCGGCACGCCGTTGGCGGTGAGCTGGGCGGCCAGCCGCCGGGCTCGCGCCAGGGCCAGCGGGAGCGAATCGCCGTCGCCGAAGCCGCCGACCAGCACGTGCGCATCGCCCCGCCCGGCGGCGGCGAAGGTGAGCGGCAAAACATCCTGGACGGGCAAAACCGCCGAGCCGCGGCGGAAGGCCAGCAGCACGGGCGGCGGGGTGGGTTTGGGCTGCGGCTCCGGCGGGACGATTTTCGGCGGCGCCGGGGTCGAGGGGATGGCAGGCAGATTTAGGCCGGGAATGTTAGGCACCGGCGGCGGCGCGCCGGGCAGTTCCAGCCCGGCCAGGGCCAGGGGCGAGGGGGGTGACACGTCGGGCCCCTGGTGGGCAACGGTGGCGGCGATTTTCGCCTGCGCGTCGGGCGCTTGGGGCTTCGGCGCTGGTGGCACGTCGGCGAGATTCGGGTATGGCAGATCATGGCCCGGAGGGGGTTGCCGCTTTTGGGCAATCGCACCACCTTCGATGCTGTGATACAAACCGACAGGACCCGAACACCCTGCCAACAACAACAATGTCAGCAAACTCGATGCCGCTCCCCGATGCCGACCGGCCATCATTTTCTTCCCCACAATCAAAAACGCGCGGCGGACCGCGCTGGGCGGGAACCCGTCCCGGGCTTGTTTGCCCGAGAACCGCCGCCACGGAAAGGATCGTCCAATGCCCGAGACCAAAGGACCGGATGAAACGGACATCAAGCTCCCGGACCCCGAGTTCATGGGCCGCTCGATGGCCGACATCGCCGTCCGTTCGCAGCGCCTGGTCAATGACTGGCTGAAGCGCCAGACCCAGGAGGGGGTTAATCTCGACCCGCTGAATGTCGGCGGCGCCTTCCTGGAAATGACCACCAAGCTGCTCGCCAACCCGGCCGTGCTGATGCAGGCGCAGATGGGCCTGTGGCGGGATTACATGACGCTGTGGCAGAACACCACGCGGCGCATCCTGGGCGAGCCGGCGGAGCCGGTGATCCGGAGCGACCCCAAGGATAAGCGCTTCGCCGATCCGGCCTGGCAGCAGAACGAGGTCTTCGACTTCATCAAGCAATCCTACCTGCTCTCCGCCCGCTACATCAACGATGTGATCGGCAAGGTGGACGGGTTGCCGCCGAAAACCGCGCAAAAGATCGATTTCTACGCGCGCCAGTTCGTCAACGCGCTGAGCCCCTCGAATTTCCTGTTCACTAACCCGGAGGTGCTGCGCCGCACCCGTGAATCGGGTGGCGAGAATCTGGTGCGCGGCCTCAACAACCTGCTCAACGATCTGGAGCGGGGGCGCGGCAATCTGCGCATCAGGATGACCGACAACGAAGCCTTCAAGGTCGGCGGCAACATCGCGGTCTCGGACGGCAAGGTGGTGTTCCAGAACGAATTGATGCAGCTGATCCAGTACGCGCCGAGCACCGAAACGGTGCTGGCCCGGCCGTTGGTGATCTTCCCGCCCTGGATCAACAAATTCTACATCCTGGATCTGCGGCCGAAAAACTCCCTCGTGCGCTACCTCGTCTCCCAGGGCCACACGGTGTTCATGGTGAGCTGGGTGAATCCCGATGCCAGCCTGGCGCTGAAGAATTTCGACGATTATATGGTCGAGGGCGTGTTCGCCGCGCTGGACGCGATCGAAAAGGCCACGAAGATTCGCGAGGTGAACACGATTGGTTATTGCCTCGGCGGCACCTTGCTGGCGGCGACCCTCGGCTACATGAAGGCGAAGGGCGACGACCGCATCAAATCCGCCACCTTCCTCGTGACGCTGACGGATTTTTCCGATGCCGGCGAGCTCGGCGTGTTCATCGACGAGGAGCAGCTGAGCACGCTGGAAGAGCGCATGATGCGCCGCGGCTATCTCGAGGGCAATGAGATGGCGACCACTTTCAACATGCTGCGCGCCAACGACCTGATCTGGTCGTTCGTGGTGAATAATTACCTGCTCGGCCAGGAGCCGTTTCCCTTCGACCTGCTGTACTGGAATTCCGACGCCACGCGCATGCCGCCAGCGATGCATTCTTTCTATTTACGAAACATGTATCAGAAGAACCTGCTCTCCCAGCCGGGCGGCCTGTCGATGAAGGGCGTGCCGATCGATTTGCGCCAGGTCGACATCCCGGTCTATTTCCTGTCCTGCCGCGAGGACCACATCGCCCCCTGGACCAGCACCTATCGCGGTGCGCGGCTGTTCGGCGGCAAGGTGCGCTTCGTGCTCGCCGGCTCCGGTCATATCGCCGGCGTGGTCAATCCGCCGGAAGGCGGCAAGTACAACCATTTCATCAACGATACGCTGCCCGACACGGCCGACGCCTGGTTCGAGGGGGCAATCGAGGTGGCGGGTTCCTGGTGGCCGGACTGGCAGCATTGGGTCACCGGCCTGGACCATAACATGGTACCGGCGCGGATTCCGGGGAAAGGGCTGAAGGTGATCGAACCGGCGCCGGGGTCTTATGTCACCGTCCGTAGCTAAGAGAAGGAAGGCTTCTTTTTGTTCACAAAAAGAAGCAAAAAAACTTTATTAATGCCGGGTCATGGGCGTTGTCGCAGACACTGCCCATGGCCCAGCATAACAAAGTTTTTTTGCGCTACTTTTTGTTCACAAAAAGTAGCCTCTTTCCTTTCTGTCTTGCTTCAATTGCCAGCCTGAGGAGACCGGTTTAAGCACCCGCCACAATGCGTATTCTGCAAATCATGGCGGCGCGCGGCAATGGCGGGGCCGAGCTGTACTCGACCGACATCATGCTGAGCCTGCATGAAGCGGGGGTGGAGCAATGTGTGGTGCTGCATCCCCAGGCCCTGCGGCGCGATGAACTCAGCCGCGCCGGGCTGCGCGTGGAGACGGCGCCGCTGGAGACCGGCTTCCGGCCCTGGCAGAAACGGCGTTTGCGCCAGTTGATCGAGCGGGAAAAGCCCGATTTGATCCATTGCTGGATGCGCCGCGCCGCCAGTCTGGTGCCGCAGGACGCGCGAGACCGGGCGGCGGTGATCGGCTGGTATGGCGATTATGAGGAATATAAGCATTTCGCGCATTGCTCCGCCTTCATCGGCGTCACGCGGGATCTGGTGCGGCACATGCACGAGTCCGGCGCCCCCGCCGGGCGGGCTTTCTATGTTCCGACCTTTCCTTCGGTCGAGCCCGGCGCCCCGCTCGACCGCGCGACGCTGAACACCCCCGCCGACGCCAAGGTGCTGCTGACCCTCTCCCGCCTGCACGCCACCAAGGGGTTGGACACGGTGCTGCAAGCGCTGCCCAAGCTGCCGGACTGCTATTTGTGGATCGCCGGCGAAGGGCCGTTGCGCGAGGAGCTGGAACAGCTCGCCCGCCGCCTGAACGTTCTGGAGCGCGTGCGCTTTCTCGGCTGGCGGACCGACCGCGGCGCGCTGCTGGGGGCGGCGGATATCTGCCTGTTGCCGTCGCGTTATGAACCGTTCGGCACGGTGATCCTGGATGCCTGGTCGGCGGGCACGGCCTTCATCGCCTGCGAGAGCGACGGGCCGCGCGCCTATATCCGCAACGGCGAAAACGGCATGCTGGTGCCGGCCGACGCGCCGGAGGCCCTGGCCGCCGCGATCCGCCAGGTGCTGGACGAGCCGGCCCTGAAAGAGCGGATCGAAGCCGGGGGCCAGGCCGAATACCGTGCCGATTTCACCCGCGAGGTGGTGACGCGGCGCATGATCGATTGCTATCAGACCATTCTTGGCACCACGAGATGACCAGACGTCCGAATGCGACCTGACATGCTGAGGAAGATCGCGCTGGTGGCGGCGTTCCTGGTGCCCTTTGGATTGCTGCATGCCTTTCCCCTGGCGGAAATCGGCATCTTCATTGTCGATGTGTTGTTTCTGGCCACGATGGCGCGGCGCCGGGAGCTGGGCTGGGCGCGCCAGCCCTGGTTCGTGCTGGGCTTGGCCTGGTGGGCCTGGCTGCTGCTCTGTTCCACGCCCTTCACGCCGTTCGGCTCGGCCGGTTGGGTTATGGGCTTTGTCCAAGCCCTGGTGATCCTGAGGCTGCTGGTGTTCGCGGTGGCGTTGCAGACCTGGCTGCTGGTCACGCCCCGCGCGCAGAAGGCGGCGTGGCTGGCCTTGGTGCTGTCCTGCCTGTGGGTCGGCGTTGAGAGCTGGCAGCAATTTCTCACCGGCAGCAATATTTTCGGCGATCATCGCTGGGCGGACGGGTCGCTGACCGGGCCGTTCTGGAAGCCGCGCGCCGGCGCGCTTTACATGCATCTGTTATTCCCGGCGATGTTGCCGGTGGTGGTGGCCCTGCTCTCGCGCGCCGGCACCCTATGGCGCAGCGCCGGCGCCCTGCTCGCGCTCATCGGCGTGGTGACGTCGGTGCTGATCGGCCAGCGCATGGGGGTGGCTCTGACCGGGCTTGGCGTCGTCGTCACGGCCTTGTTCATCCGCCAGCTGCGTTTCATTGCCGTCGCCATAGTCGCCGTGGCCGCCATCGTGATCGTCGCCACGCCGGTTATCTCGCCGCCGACCTATGCCAAGCTGGTCCACGAGACGAGCCGGAATCTCAGCCATTTCTCCCAGAGCCCTTACGGCGAGCTTTACACCCGCGCGACCGTGATGGGGCTGCAATCGCCCTGGCATGGCTGGGGCTATAACGGGTTCCGCGAACTATGCCCGGCGCCGCGATTCGACGCGGGCCTGCCCGCGCTCGGGATTGCGCCGACCCAGCGGGCTCTGGGCGCCTGCAACCTTCACCCGCATAATTATTACGTTCAGGCCTTCGTGGATGCGGGTGTGCCCGGCTTGATCCTGTTTGTGCTGATGGCGCTCTCCTGGATGGTGGTTTTGGGGCGGAATCTGTTCCGGGCGCCGGAGCCGCTGCGCGTGGGCCTGTTCGTCAGCGCGCTCACTTTCACCTGGCCGCTCGGCTCCACGGACGAATTTCCTGCCTTGTACATGGTCGGCTGGCTGTTCTTCATCCTCGGCCTCGGTTTTTCGCTCCGGCCGCGGCCGGCGGCCCCGGCGTCCTGAATGGCGGCGGCCGGCGTGCGGGTCGCCATGATCCTTCCGGCGCGCGAGCATTTCGCGCCGCATGCCGCCGGGGCCATCTCCCTGGTGGTGCGGCGGTTCTGCGCGCTCACGCCGGGGGCCGTGGTCATGGGGACGCCGCGCCCGCAAACTTTTGACGGCATCGACTACCGGCCGGTGCACGGCTTTATGTCCACGCTGCGCGCGCTCCGCCGCGTGGCGCCGGACGCGGTGGAAGTGCACCAGCAGCCGCGTCTGGCGATGATGCTGGCTCTGGCCCTGCCGGGATGCTCCGTGTCGCTGTTCCTGCATAACGACCCGCTGACCATGCGGGGGCTGAAGACGCGCTTCGGCCGCCGCCTCGCGCTGGCTCTGCTGCATAATGTGGTCTGCGTCTCGGAATTTCTCGCTGGGCGCTACCGTACCGGGCTTTCCGGCGCCGGCCCGGCCGTGCTGCCCAATCCTTTGAGCATCGCCGAGCTGCCGCCCCGCGCGGCGCAGCGGCGCAAGACCGTGCTTTTCGTCGGGCGCATCACCGAAGATAAGGCGCCGGACGTGTTCATCGCAGCCTGCGCGCAGGCTTTGCCGCAACTGCCCGGCTGGACCGCGCGGATGATCGGCGGCGACCGTTTCGGCCCGGACAGTCCGGAAACCGCCTATGTGACCTCCATGCGCGACGCGGCGGCCAGAGCCGGGGTGGCGTTCGAGGGGCCGCGCCCGCATGCGGAGGTGCTGGCGGCGATGGCGGAGGCTGCCATCGTGGTGGTGCCGAGCCGTTGGGACGAGCCGTTCGGCCTCACCGCGCTGGAGGCCCTGGCGAGCGGCGCGGCGCTGATCACGACGGGGCAGGGCGGGCTGCGCGAGGTGGCGGGGGCGGCGGCCCGGTTCGTGCCGCCGGGCGACGCGCTGGCCACCGCTGCCGCCCTCATCAGCCTCGCCACGGACGATGCCGGCCGTGCCGCCCTGGCGGAAGCCGGGCTCGCTCAGGCCGCCCGGTTTGAGACCGCTTCCCTCGCCGACCAATTGAACGCCTTGCGCTGAAAGCATGGAGCGCATCTTCCGGCCGGCCGCCACCATGCCTAAATAAGCGGATAAATTTTTTGTAGGACCCGGATACCATGTCTGACACGCTCACCCCCGTCACCGTGCTCACCGGCTATCTCGGCGCCGGCAAGACCACGCTGCTCAACCGCCTGCTCAGCGAGAATCACGGCAAGAAATATGCCGTGGTGATCAACGAGTTCGGCGAGCTCGGCGTCGATAACGACCTCGTCGTCGATTCCGACGAGGAAGTGTTCGAAATGAACAATGGCTGCATCTGCTGCACCGTGCGCGGCGACCTGATCCGCATCGTCGGCGGGCTGATGAAGCGCGCGCAGAAATTCGACGGGATCATCGTCGAGACCACCGGCCTCGCCAACCCGGCTCCGGTGGCGCAGACCTTCTTCGTCGACGAGGACGTGAAGGCGAAAACCCGGCTGGATGCGATCATCACCGTGGTCGACGCCAAACACCTGCTTGAGCGCCTGAACGATTCCCCGGAAGCGGCGGACCAGATCGCCTTTGCCGACGTCATCGTCCTCAACAAGCTGGATCTGGTGACGCCGGAGGAGCTGCAGGCCGTCGAAGACCGCATCCGCCAGATCAACCGCTTCGCCGCCATCCACAAGGCCACCCGCGCTGACGTCCCGGCCGACAAGCTGCTCGGCCTCAACGCTTTCGACCTGCAGCGCGTGCTCGCCTCCGTGCCGGATTTTCTCGAAGAGGATTCGCACACCCATAACGAACATCTCTCCAGCATCAGCCTGTCCACCGACAAGCCGCTCGATCCGGAGAAGTTCAACCTCTGGATCGGCCATATCCTGCAGACCCAGGGGCAGGATCTGCTGCGCACGAAAGGCATTCTGTCCTACAAGAACGAGGACCGCCGTTTCGCTTTCCAGGCCGTGCATATGATCGCCGATGGCGATTTTCTGGCGCCCTGGGGGGCTGACGAGACGCGCGTCAGCCGTCTCGTCTTCATCGGCCGCGACCTGAACCGCCCGGCGCTGCGGCGCGGTTTCGAGAGCTGCGCGGCGTAAATCCCGCCGCCGCGTCGCGCCTGCCGCCCGGCCCCGTATGCCCCGCATGCGGTGCCGGGCGGCTTGTATGGCGGCCGCCGGCGTCGCCGCGGCACTGTCCTCATCGCTTCGTGAATCTTTGGAGTTGATGTTGAACGATTAACGAAATGATAGTAGGGTCTACGACAAAGTTAAAATTTGTTAAAGAAAGTCGTTCCGATGTTCAACAATCTGTCCGCTACCCTCCGTGCGTTCAAGATGAATGACAAGGCCGTTACGGCCATCGAATACGCGCTCATCGCCGCGTTGATCGCGGTCGTGATCATCGTCGCTGTCAGCGCTCTCGGAAACAATGTGGCCAACACGTTCAATAATGTCTCCAGCGAGCTCTAGGCTTTGACGAAGGCTGCCCCGGGGAAGTGGGATGAACAGCGGCGTGAAACACGCCGCCTCGTCGCGGGTGTTGCGCGAATGGCGCAGCGTACGTTCCTGATTCTGGGGGAAGACGAGCAAAGCTCTTATCCGTGCAAAATCCTCGATGCTTCCGATAACGGCTACCGCATCGGCCTGCGGCCGATGCCGACGCTGACGGTCGGCAACGAGGTGACGCTCGAATATACGGATAAAACACGGCGGAAATTCTACATCCGCTGGATTGCCGCCCATGAAATCGGGCTGCAGGCCGTTTAAGATCAGGAAAGCAGCCGCTTTTTGAAAAAAGCGGCACCAAAAACTTTTGTCATTCTGGGCCTCTGGCGCTGAGCCGGCACGGGCTCGTTAGCCAAGCTGCCGGCTCATATAGACCCGTCGAAATCCTGTCTCAGTGCCGCGATGCGTCTCGGAGAAGCCGAGCCTCGTGTACCAGCCGATATTCTCGGTCATCAGCTCATTGGTGTAGAGTCTGAGGTGGACAAGGCCGCGCTGTCGTGCGGTCTCTTCCGCAAATTCCATCAGCCGCCGGCCGATCTTTTGCCCCTGTGCCGCCGGCGCGACGGCAATATTGTCGAGCAGCAGCGCCTCCGGCTCGGCAATCAGCACCACCAGCCCCGCCAACGCGCCGTCAGTTTCGATGAGGTAGACGAAGCCCCGCGCGATCGCGGCGGCATAATCGTCATTCATCGGTCCCGGCGCGCGCCCAAGGCGGGGGATGTAAGGCGCATAGGCCGTGTTCACCAGCTTTTGCACTGCCTCCAGATCCTCGGCCAGCGCGGGGCGAATGTTCGACATGTTGCGATCTTAGTGGGCCCGTACCGGCGAAACCACCACGGCCCAAAGTTAACAAAGTTTTTTGCTACTTTTGTTCACAAAAAGTAGCGCTTTCTCTTCTTTTTCTTTCTCGTCGTCCCAACAAAAAAGCCCCGGGATTGCTCCCGGGGCCCTCATTGTCGTCGGTTGAGCGTGGATTAGAAATCCATATCGCCCATGCCACCCATGCCACCCATGCCGCCCGGAGCGCCGGCCGGAGCCTTCTTCTCGGGGCGTTCGGTCACGCCGGCTTCGGTGGTGATGATCAGCGCGGCCACGGACGCTGCGTCCTGCAGCGCGGTGCGCACGACCTTGGTCGGGTCGATGATGCCGGCCTTGACCATGTCCTTGAACTCGCCGGACTGGGCGTCGAAGCCGAACGTGTACTCGTCCTTGTCGAGCACCTTGCCGGCGATGACCGCGCCGTCTTCACCGGCGTTCTCGGCGATCTGGCGCAGCGGCACCTGGATCGCGCGGCGGATGATGTCGATGCCGACGCGCTGGTCTTCATTGTCCGCCTTCAGCTTGGCGAGGACGAGCGAGGCGCGGGCCAGGGCGATACCACCGCCCGGCACGATGCCTTCCTCAACCGCGGCGCGGGTCGCATGCAGCGCGTCGTCGACGCGGTCCTTGCGCTCCTTCACCTCGACCTCGGACGCACCGCCGACGCGGATCACCGCGACGCCGCCCGCGAGCTTGGCCAGGCGCTCCTGGAGCTTCTCACGGTCGTAGTCGGAGGTGGTCTCCTCGATCTGCGCGCGGATCTGGTTGACGCGGCCGGTGATGTCGGCCTTCTTGCCAGCGCCTTCGATGATCGTGGTGTTCTCTTTCTCGATGAGCACCTTCTTGGCCTTGCCGAGCATCGGCAGGGTGACGGTCTCGAGTTTGATGCCGAGATCCTCGGAGATCACCTGGCCACCGGTGAGGATGGCGATGTCTTCCAGGATGGCCTTGCGGCGGTCGCCGAAGCCCGGGGCCTTCACGGCGGCGATCTTCAGCCCGCCACGCAGCTTGTTGACGACCAGGGTGGCCAGCGCCTCGCCCTCAACGTCTTCCGCGATGATCAGCAGCGGCTTGCCGGTCTGCACGATGGCTTCGAGCAGCGGCAGCATCGGCTGCAGGCCGGAGAGCTTCTTCTCGAAGATCAGGATGTACGGGCTGTCGAGGTCCGCGATCATCTTCTCCGGGTTGGTGATGAAGTACGGAGAAACATAGCCGCGGTCGAACTGCATGCCTTCGACGACGTCGAGCTCGGTCTGGATGCCCTTGGCTTCCTCAACCGTGATCACGCCCTCGTTGCCGACCTTCTGCATTGCCTTGGAGATCATGTCGCCGATCTCGCCCTCGCCGTTGGCGGAAATGGTGCCAACCTGGGCGGTCTCGGCCGGGGTGGTGATCTTCTTGGTGCGCTTCTTCAGCTCTTCCACGACGGTGTTGACCGCCTTGTCGATGCCGCGGCGCAGATCCATCGGGTTCAGGCCGGCGGCAACCGCCTTCACGCCCTCGCGGACGATGGCCTGGCCCAGAACGGTGGCGGTGGTGGTGCCGTCGCCGGCGAGGTCGTTGGTCTTGGAGGCGACCTCGCGCATCAACTGCGCGCCCAGGTTCTCGAACTTGTCAGCCAGCTCGATTTCCTTGGCGACGGTCACGCCGTCCTTGGTGATGCGCGGCGCGCCGAAGGATTTCTCGATGACCACGTTGCGGCCTTTCGGGCCGAGCGTGACCTTGACGGCATTGGCGAGGGTGTCGACGCCGCGCAGCATGCGGTCGCGTGCATCGGGCCCGAAACGTACGTCTTTGGCAGCCATGTGATGACTCCTGATGAAAAGGGAAAATGCAGCTTGCCGCTCTCCGCCGCCCGAATGTCAGCGCGGCCGAGTGCGGCACGGGGTTTTAGGCGCTCTTCTTCTTGGCGCCGGAATCCTCGACGATGCCGAGAATGTCCGATTCCTTCATGATCAGCAGGTCTTCACCGTCGATCTTCACCTCGGTGCCCGACCACTTGCCGAACAGCACGCGGTCACCCGCCTTCACTTCAAGGGCGACAAGCGCGCCGGCTTCGTTGCGCGCGCCGGGGCCGGCGGCGACGATCTCACCTTCCATCGGCTTTTCCTTGGCGGTGTCGGGGATGATGATGCCACCGGCGGTCTTCTCTTCGGCATTCAGCCGGCGAACGACGACGCGGTCGTGCAGGGGGCGGAATTTTGCCATCTGGATCGCTCCTAAAACGAACAGTCTTGAAAGACTCGCAGCCCGTCCGGCCCGGCACGCGGCACCGCGGCTGCTAGCACTCCCGAGAAGAGAGTGCCAAACATCTAAAGTTGGCCCGGAGCCAAGTCAAGCCGCCAGCACTATCCCGCCGCGAGTGCCAACTCGTTGCATTCATCGGGGCTTTTTGTAAGAAAGGAAGCGCTACTTTTTGTGAACAAAAAGTAGCAAAAAAACTTTGTTAACTTTGGGCCGTGCTGGTTTCAACGCCACCGGCCCAGCGTAACCAAAAGTTTTTGCGGCGCTTTTTTCAAAAAGCGCCTGCTTCCTTCACTTAGCCGGCCGGGGCGGATTCACGCTGTAATCATAAAACCCGCGGCCGGATTTGCGGCCGAGCCAGCCGGCATTCACATATTTCACCAGCAGCGGGCAGGGGCGGTATTTGTCCTCGCCGAGCCCCTCATGCAGCACCCGCATGATCGCCAGCAGCGTGTCTAGCCCGATGAAATCGGCCAGCTCCAGCGGTCCCATCGGGTGGTTGGCGCCGAGTTTCAGGCCGGCATCGATGGCGGTGACCGTGCCGGTGCCTTCCTGCAGCGTGAAAATCGCCTCGTTGATCATCGGGCAGAGGATGCGGTTGACGATGAATCCCGGCGAATCCTGCGCCGCCGCCACGGTCTTGCCGAGTTTTTCCGCGACCGCCTGCACGGCGGCGAACGTGGCGTCGCTGGTGGCGATGCCGCGGATGATCTCCACCAGCTTCATCATCGGCACCGGGTTGAAGAAATGCATGCCGATGAACTTGTCCGGCCGCCCGGACATCGCCGCCAGCTTGGTGATGGAGAGGGACGAGGTGTTGCTGGCCAGAAGGGTGTCGGCGCTTAAAACCGGCGCGATCTGGCGGTAAATCTGTTCCTTCAGCTCTTCCCGTTCGGGCACCGCCTCGATGATGAGGTCGGCGCCCTGCAGGCGCGAAAGGTCGGTGCTGGTAACGAGGCGTTTGAGCGCCTCGTCCTTGGCGGCGGCGGTGATCGTGCCTTTCGTCACCTGCCGGTCCATGTTCTTGGTCATGGTGGCGACGGCTTTCGGCAACGCCGCCTCGAACGCGTCAATCAGCGTCACGTCGAAGCCGGAAAGAAGGGCGGTATGGGCGATGCCATTCCCCATCAGCCCGGCGCCGATGACGCCGATTTTCGCGATGTTCATAAGGTTTCCTTCAGCTCCGGAAGAATGGTGAAGAGATCGCCGACCAGGCCGTAATCAGCCACCTGGAAGATCGGCGCGTCCGCATCCTTGTTGATGGCAACGATCACCTTGCTGTCCTTCATGCCGGCCAGATGCTGGATCGCGCCGGAAATGCCGACGGCGATATAGAGGTCCGGCGCCACGACCTTGCCGGTCTGGCCGACCTGATAATCGTTCGGCGCGAAGCCGGCATCCACCGCCGCGCGGGAGGCGCCCACGGCCGCGCCGAGCTTGTCGGCGATCGGCTCGATCAGGGCGGTGAAATTCTCGCCGCTCTGCATGCCGCGCCCGCCGGAAATGATCACCCGCGCCGCGGTCAGTTCCGGGCGCTCGCTTTGCGAAAGTTCGGCGCCGACATAGCGCGATTTGGCCGCTGCGTCAGGCACCGCCACGCGCTCCAGGCTCGCCGAACCGCCTTCGGCGGGCACCGGGTCGAAGCTCGCGGCGCGCACGGTGATGACCTTCCTGGCGTCGGAGGATTTCACGGTGGCCAGCGCATTGCCGGCATAGATCGGCCGCACGAAGGTGTCGGCGTCGATCACGTCCGACACGTCGCTGATCGGCTGCACGTCCAGCAGCGCGGCAAGGCGGGGCAGCACGTTTTTGCCCATCGCGGTCGCGGCGGCGAAAATATGCGAATAGCCGGGTGCTAAGGAAACCAGCAAGGCGGCCAGCGGCTCGGCCAGCGCATGCTCCAAAGTGGCGTCGTCGGCCACGAGAATTTTGCTCAGGCCCGGCAGCTTGGCGGCGTCTTCGGCGAGCTTGCCCACATCCTTGCCGGCGATCAGCCCATGCACGTCGCCCAGTTTCAGGGCGGCGGCGATGGCGGAGCGCGCCGGCTGCTTCACGCCGTGTGCGTCGAAGTCGAGAATCACGAGAGAGGTCATGGTCAGATCACCTTCGCTTCGTTGCGCAGCTTGTCGACCAAAGCCGCCACATCGGCCACCTTGACGCCAGTCTTGCGCGGCGGCGGCTCCGCCACCTTGATGATTGTCAAACGCGGCGCCGGATCGACGCCGAGATCCGCCGGCTTGAGCGCCTCGATCGGTTTCTTGCGCGCCTTCATGATGTTCGGCAGCGAGGCGTAGCGCGGCTCGTTCAGGCGCAGATCGGCGGTGATCACCGCCGGCAGGGTCAGCGCCACGGTCTCCAGCCCGCCATCCACTTCGCGGGTCACGTTCGCCACGCCGCCGGAGATTTCCACCTTGCTGGCGAAGGTGCCTTGCGGCCAGCCGAGCAAGGCCGCCAGCATCTGGCCGGTGGCATTCATGTCGTCGTCGATCGCCTGCTTGCCCATCACCACCAGGTCGATGCCTTCCTTCTCGACCAGCGCCTTCAACATTTTCGCGACCGAAAGCGGCTCCAAAGCCGCGTCGGTCTCGACCAGGATGCCGCGGTCGGCGCCCATCGCCAGCGCGGTGCGGATCGTGTCCTGGCATTGCGCCACACCCATGGACACGGCGATCACTTCCTTGGCGATCCCTTTCTCCTTGAGGCGCACCGCCTCCTCGACGGCGATTTCGTCGAACGGGTTCATCGACATTTTCACGCCGCTGGTCTCGACGGAACTCTGGTCGGCTTTGACCCGGACCTTGACGTTGTAATCGACCACGCGTTTCACGGCGACCAATAATTTCATGGTGTTATTTAACCTGTGTTGGGTTTGTGGCTCGGGCCTCGGACTTAGATATTGGCTCTTTGCCGCCGGGGAAAGGGCAGCGGTTGCGCAAGGTCTATTCTGATTGCCGCATACGGCATAGCCGTTCGATGGCTTCCTCGATTTCTTCCAGCCGGGCGCAGTAGCTGAGGCGGAAAAAATCCCCGCCGCGCGCGGCGTCGAAATCATAGCCCGGCGTTGCCGCGATGCCCGCTTCGTCGAGCAGCCGGTCACATAGGGCAATGCTGTCGGCGGCGCGCCCGGCTATGTCGGCGTAGACATAGAACGCGCCGTCCGGGGAGGAGAATTTCTTGAACCCCGCCGCGTTCAGCCCTTCCGCCATGATCTCCCGGGCCTGCGCATAGATGGCGCGCCGCGCCTCCAGCTCGTCATGGCAATTGAATGCGGCTTCCGCCGCCAGTTGGGAGATGTGCGGCACGGAGATGAAGAAATTCTGCGCCAGCCGCTCCACGGGGCGCACCAGTTCCTCCGGCAGCACCATCCAGCCGACGCGCCAGCCGGTCATGGAGAAATATTTCGAGAAGGAATTGATGACGATGGCGCTGTCGCTGAAGCTGGCGGCGGAGGCCACCGGCTTGCCGTAGGTCAGGCCGTGATAGATCTCGTCGGAGATCAGGCGGATGCCGTTGGCATGGCAATAGCGGGCGAGGGCGGCAATGGCGTCCGGCGGCAGCATCGAGCCGGTCGGGTTGGCGGGGCTCGCGATCAGCAGCCCGTCGGGCTTTTGCGGCAGCGCCTCGAGCATGGCGACGGTCGGCTGGAACCCGGTCTCGATGCCGCAGGGCAGAATCAGCGGTTTCAGGCCGAGGGCGGTCGCGATGTTCACGTAAGGCGGATAATAGGGCGCGGCGAGGGCGAGCGTGTCGCCGGGGTCGAAGGCGGCTAGATAGGCCAGGGAAAACGCGCCGGAGGCGCCGAAGGTCACGGCGATCCGCTCGGGCGCGACCGCCGTGCCGTACCAGTCATGGATATGCGCGCTGAGCCGTTCGCGCAGGCTCCGGCGGCCGAGCGCCTCGGTGTAGCCCATCACGTCGCCGGTCTGCAGCGCCTGGGCCACGGCCCGGCGCGCGCCTTCGGGCAGGCCGGTGCCGGGCTGCCCCACCTCCATGCGCAAGATGCGTGGCGCATCCGGGGGCAAAGCGCGCTGTCGTGCGTTGGCCCGGTTGATCACATCCATCACCCGGAACGATGGCACCTCGCGGCCGATGCCGATTTTCAGCGCCACGGACTCAGCGCCCGCCGATGGCCAACCCCTGGCCGCGCGGGTCGACGCTGGCGGTGCAGGAGCCTTCGCCGCCCGGCACCCCGCCGGGGCAGGCGATCACGTCGGCGCGGCCGGGGTCCGGCACCGGCGCGACTTTGTGGCGCCCGTCGGAGACGGCGTCGGTCAGCGCTAGGCGCGCCGCGGCGGCGGCGGCTGCCTGGCCGGTGCCGGCGGCGGCGGCGCGGAAGGTGAGGGCGTCGTCATAGGCGATGCCCGCCGCCAGTTGCGGCGCCGGCACGTTGCGCGGCGAGGCAGCAAGCAGCACGCCGGTGCCCGGCGCGATGCGCCCGGTGCCGAACAGATTATTGATGCTGACCGCGCAGGCAACGACGCCGCCTTTCTTGTCCAGGGCCATGAAGGCGGCGGACGCGGGCAGGGTCTGGCCGTTGGCGGCTTCGGTCGGCAGCATTGCCAGAGTCAGGCCATGCGCCCGGGAGATAACCGGCTTCACGAATTTCGGCGTGGAATCGGCCAGGTCGGCCACGGTCAGTCCGGCGCCCGCCTGGTCGGCGGCGGCGACGAATTGCTGGGCGCTGGTGCCGGCATAGAACCCCTGCAGCCCCTGGGTGCGCAGCACCTCGAACGTGCTGGCGAGATCGGGCTGCACGAGATTGGCGCCGGCCGGCAGAATCGTGCCGTTCGGCCCGAATACAGCGGCCGCGGCAGGGTCGCCGAGCAGCGCCCGGCCCACGACCTGCAGGTCGGCTTCCAGCGCCGGTGAGACCGGGGAGCCGGCGGCCAGCTGTTCGGCCGGCTCGATCACGCTGGCATAAGGCAGGTCGCCATAGCGGGCCTGAAGCGCCAGCAGCCCGCGCGCCATGGCCGGCACCGCGGCCGGGCGGCTGCCGCCATTTCCGGCGGGGCTGCCGGCGGGAAACAGCAGCGCCACCGGGGGCTGCATCTGTCCCTGCGCATTCGGCATTTTCACGATGCAGGCGCCGCCGCCGCCAAGCCCGGCGCGCGACGGCAGGGTGACGCTGAGGGCAAACCCCTCCGCCGCCGCGGCATCCGCCGCATCGCCGCCATTATTGAGCATCTGGCGCCCCGCCAAGGCGGCTTGCGGTTCGTCCGCGACCGCATAGCCGAACACGCTGGGCGCCACATTGGTTTCGCCGAGGGCGGCGTTCTGGTCGCTTCCAAGACCAAGCGTCTGGTGGCCAATGCCGCAGCCGGAGAGAATCCCCAGGGCCGCGAGCGCCGCAGCGGGGCGTAGAATATGGCTATGCAAAATCAGTCGTCCTCGGAGTGGAACATACGAAACCGCGTGGGGCGTGCTTAACCGTGAAATGCGAGGGCGGCAACTTTGGGGCTGATTTTAAGGAAGAAAGGGCCGCTTTTTGAAAAAAGCGGCGCAAAAACTTTTGTTAAACTGGGCCTGTGGCGTTGAAACCAGCACGGCCCAAAGTTAGCAAAGTTTTTTTGCTACTTTTTGTTCACAAAAAGTAGCGCTTTCCTTGCTTAACTTGCGCTCAGGCTTCCACGGACTGGCAACTGCGCGGCGAGATCATGGCCAGGAATTCCCGCCGTGTCGAAGGGTCGTCGCGGAAGGCGCCGAGCATGCGGCTGGTGACCATGCTGGAGCCCGGCTTGTGCACGCCGCGGGTGGACATGCATTGGTGCCCGGCTTCGATCACCACGGCCACGCCGCGCGGCTGCAGCACCTCGGCGATGGTGTTGGCGATCTGCGCCGTCAACTTCTCCTGGATCTGGAAGCGGCGCGCATAGGCGTCCACCACGCGGGCGAGCTTGCTGATGCCCACCGCGCGGTTGCCCGGCAGATAGGCGACATGGGCGCGGCCGATGATCGGCACCATATGGTGCTCGCAATGGCTTTCGATGCGGATGTCGCGCAGCACCACCATCTCGTCATAGCCTTCGATTTCCTCGAAGGTGCGGGTGAGCAGCGCCACCGGATCTTCTTCATAGCCTGCGAAAAACTCCTCGTAGGAGCGCACCACGCGGGCGGGGGTGTCCAGCAGACCCTCGCGGTCGGGATTTTCGCCGGCCCAGCGCAACAGCGTACGTACCGCGTCTTCGGCCTCGCGGCGGCTCGGTTTCGCGGCGGCCGTCAGATTCGCGGCGGGCGTATGAATATTCACGGCAGTCTCCGTATGCGGCTTGAAATCCTGGTTCGTTCTTTGTGAACCCTGAAAGGCATGTGGGCAAGGCTGGGAACCGGCAAGCCAGAGAGCCGCGCGTTACGTTTCAATCAGAAAAAACGGCCGTTTTTTCGGTCGTTTCGGGCCCGTGGCGTGGCAATGGCGCAGGCGCACATTGCAGACATGTTCCGGCGTCTAGAGACGGATTCAGACTTAAAGTCATCGCGCTCTAATGGCGCAACGTGTTCTGGTGCGGGCTGTCGAGGCTGAAGGTCGGAATCTCGATATCGAACTCGGTGCCGTCGGTCACCGCCAGCATATGGTACTTGCCGCACATGAAGCCCGAAGACGTAGCCAGCGGCGTGCCGGAGGTGTATTCGAACACCTCGCCCGGTTCCAGCCTTGGCGTCTCGCCGACCACGCCCTCGCCATGCACATACTGCACGCGGCCATGCGCATTGGTGATAGTCCAGCTACGCGCCAGCAATTGCACGATTTGCGGGCTGTGATTGGCGATGCTGACATGATAGGCCCAAACATAGTGGCCGTTCTCCGGCTCCGATTTGTCGGCCAGATAAAACACTTGGACGGTGACGGTGATACCTGCCGTCGTAGCTTCAAAGCCTGGGGTCATAAAGAATTGCCTTACTGGCTTGCATTTTCCCGGTCCGGGTTGGGAAGCCTAACCCAGCCGGGAGAGGCAAACAAGGGCAGCATTTCTGCCTTGTATAGATGGATTGCCCGCGGCGTGGCGTGGGGCGGCACGCCCGGATCACGGCGCGGCCGGCTTTGCCCGGCGAGGGGCGCGCTGCTACATCTGGAGCAATGAATATGTTTTCTGTCTTGAGCCGCCGCGGCGCGGTCGCCGTGTGCATCTTGCTGTCAGCCTGCGCGGCCGGACCGGGTGGTGGCGTGGCCGGCGATCCGCCCAGCGACCGGGCCTATGGGGCCTTCCTGTCAGCGCGGTACGCCGAGACTCAGCACGATCCTGGGCTCGCCAGCCAATATTATACGCAGGCTCTGCATGTCGAGCCGGGCAACCAGCAACTGGTCGATGAAGGGTTCCTCGCCGCCTTGCTGGCCGGCAGCCCGGAAGCTGAAAAGCTTGCCGCGGAAGTGCCGGCCAACGCCCTCGCCGTCATGCTGCGCGGCAACCAGGCGGCGCAAAGCGGCGATTACGCGGCGGCCAACCAGATTTTCACGCAGCTGCCGCAGGACCAGATGATCGGCCTGATCCGGCCGCTGCTGCTGGCCTGGACCCTTTTCGGCCAGGGCGACGCCGACAAGGCGCTCGCCGTGCTGAAGCCCCATTTCGATAACGGCCCGTTCAGCGCCGTCTACGTGCTGAACGGCGCTTTGATGGCGGACGCCGTTCATGACGACGCGCTGGCGGCGCAGCTCTATAATCAGGCTTCCAGCGGCTCGACCAATCTGCGTCTCGCCGAGATTCTCGGCAGCTGGCACCAGCGGCACGGGCAGCCGGAGCAGGCGGCACAGGATCTGGCGGTGCTGGTCGCGGCGCATCCCAATTTGCAGATCTCCTTGCCGCAATTGCAGGCGCAGCTTGGCAAGCCGGTGATCGACACGGCCACGCAGGGGCTGGCCGAGGCTTATCTGACCCTGGCCGGTTCGCTCGACGCGCCAGCGCAATCCTTCCTGCGCATCACGTTGCTGCATTTCGCGCTGATGCTGCGGCCGGACCTCACCCCGGCGCGGCTGCTGCTGGCGGGCGCACAGCTCGGCAACCCCGGCGCCACGCCGAAGCCAGCCCAGATGCGGAACGCGCTGGCCACGCTGCAGCCCGTGACGCCGGACGATCCGCTCTACGGCCCGGTGGCGATGCAGCAGGCGCAATTGCTGGCGGCGCTGAATCGGCCGGCTGAGGCGGTTGCCCTGATCGACAAGCTCAGCGCCGCGGCGCCGAACGATCCTGGCCTGCAGGCCGGTGCCGGCGACATCTGGCGCAACGCCGGTCAGCCGGCCAAGGCGCTGCCCTATTATAATCGTGCCCTGGCCATGGTCGGCTCGCCGCCGCCGGCGGCGGCATGGGCCCTGTATTTCGATCGTGGCCTCAGCCAGGATGCACTCGGCAACTGGGCTGCCGCCGAGCCGGACATCGTCGAGGCGCTCGCCCTCTCGCCCGACCAGCCTTATGTGCTGAATTATCTCGGCTATAGCTGGGCCATGCGTGGCGAGCACCTGGAGCGGGCGCAGGCGATGCTGCAGCGGGCCGTAAGCCTCGACCCGAATGACGGCGCGGTGCTCGACTCGCTCGGTTATGTCGATCTTCATCTGCATCACACGCGCGCGGCCGTCGCCGAGCTCACCCGGGCGGTCGAGCTTGCTCCGGACGATGCCGAGGTCAACGCGCATCTGGGCGATGCATTCTGGCAGTCGGGTCAGAAGCTACAGGCCAATTACCAATGGCAGCGCGCGCTGACCCTAAAACCCGACTCCAAGCTGCAGACCGAGCTCAAGGCCAAGCTGCACAATTATTTCCCGGCCAAATGACGCACACCAGCTTCGCGCCCGCCAAGGTCAATCTGTATCTGCACGTCATCGGCCGGCGCGCCGATGGCTATCATCTGCTCGACAGCCTGGCGGTATTTCCCGCCGTGGGCGACATTGTAGGCGTATCCCCGGCGGCGGCGCTGGGCCTGAGCATTTCCGGCGGCTTCGGCGCGGCGCTGCAGGCCGAGCCGGATAATCTGCTGCTGCGCGCCGCGCGCCTCCTGCGTCCGGGCGCGGGCGTCGCCCTCACGCTGGAGAAGAACCTGCCGGTCGCCTCGGGCATCGGCGGCGGGTCCGCGGATGCCGCGGCGGCGCTGCGCCTGCTGTCGCGGCATTGGGACATTGCCGCGCCGCTGCATGAGGCGGCTCTGGCTTTGGGCGCGGACGTGCCGGTCTGCCTCGACTCGGTGCCGGCCCGGATGGGCGGCATCGGCGACATATTGGCGCCCACACCGCGCCTGCCGCGCTTCGGCATCGTGCTGGTCAATCCCGGCGTGGCGGTGGCCACTCCCGCCGTTTTCAAGGCCCGGCAAGGGCCGTTCTCGGCCCCGGCCACGCTGCCGGCAGCGTGGCATGACGCGCGAGGCATGGCGGATGCGCTCAGCCGCCTGACCAATGATCTGCAAGCCCCGGCCGTGGCCCTGCAGCCGGTGATCGGCGAAGTGCTGGCCGCGCTGGAAACCCTGCCCGGCGCGCTGCTGGCGCGCATGAGCGGCTCCGGCGCGACCTGCTTCGCGATTTTCGCAACGCCTGAGGAAGCCGCCGCGGCCGCTGAAATAATTTACCGTCCCGGATGGTGGAGTTGGGGCGGGGGTCTTTACGAGCCACCCCCCGTCGACCTATGAGCGGGACGCGTTGGGACGTCGCCAAGCGGTAAGGCAGCGGATTTTGATTCCGCCATGCGGAGGTTCGAATCCTCCCGTCCCAGCCAGTTCAGGTAAGCCAGTCAGTGAGTAAGCAGGCGCTTTTTGAAAAAAGCGCCGCAAAAACTTTTTTTATGCTGGGCCATGGGCTGTGGCAGCCACAAAGCCCATGGCCCAGCATAACAAAGTTTTTTTGCTTCTTTTTGTTCACAAAAAGAAGCGCTTCCTTCCCTTCTTTTAGCCCTCCAGCATCATCCGCGTCTGCGCGGCCAGGGCGTCGAGCGAGAAAGGTTTGGCGATCAGCGCCATGCCCGGTTCCAGCGCGCGCCCGACATCGGTGTGGCCGGTCATGAACAGAATTTTGAGCCCGGGCCGCAGCGACCTCGCTTGCGCGGCCATTTCCTGGCCATCAATGTCCGGCAGGCCGATATCGGCGATGAGCAGGTCAATGTCCTGCGGCGTGTGCAGGATGTTGAGCCCCGCCAGGCCGGCCGCCGCCTCCAGGGGCGCAAAGCCCAGCTCCTTCAGTTTGATCACCACCAGTTCGCGCACGGTCGGCTCGTCTTCCACCACCAGTTCGCGCACGGTCGGCTCGTCTTCCACCACCAGCACGGTGCCGAACGGGGGCACGCGGGGGGTCACGGGGCGATGGCCGGCAGGCGCAGCCGGGCCGTGGTGCCTTCGCCTTCGTGGCTGACCAGCTCCAGCGTGCCGCCGCTTCGCCGGGCGAAACGTTCGACGATGGCCAGGCCGAGCCCCTGGCCGGCGCCGCCCGTGCGGGTGCTGAAAAACGGTTCGGTGGCCCGGCGGAGGATATCAGCCGCCATGCCGGGACCGGTATCCGTCACGCTGATGACGGCGTCGTCCCCGGCATATTCGGTGCGCAGCGTGATGCGGCCATTCATGCCCGCCGCCTGGGCGGCATTGTCCAGCAATTCCCGCAACGCCAGTTCCAGTTGTGGGGCGGAGCAGAGCACGTCCTTGCCGACCGCCAGCTCCATGTCGATGGCGAGGCCGGTGGCGCGCAGCGTCTCGATCACGCGGGGGATGACGGCATCGAGCGCGACTGGCGCGGCCGCCTGCGCATCGCGACCGGAGAAAGCCAGCAGGCGCTGCGTGAAGTGCGCGGCGCGGCTCCCGGCTTGGCGGGCACTGGCGAGGTAATCGTCGAACTCCGCCATGCCGCCGCGCCGCGCACGGTTCTGCATCAGCTCCAGATTACCGAGAATGCCGGTCAGAAGATTGTTGAGGTCGTGCGCCGTCTGGGCTGCGAACAGTTCGATGGCGGAAAGCCCGGCCGATGAGTCAGAAATGATGTCAGTCATTGAATTCCTGTGAAACGGTCGTCACTTTCACATTAAACTTCGTAAAGGCGAAGAAAAATGCAGATGGTTTCACAAAAGTTTTACGGTTAAACTGCGGAACCTTAAGCAATCATCGTAGTACAGCATAAGGGAGGGCGAAACCATGCGTATCTTGCTCATCGAGGATGATGAAGATGTCGCCCGAGTGATCACGGCGGGCATGGGCGAAGCCGGGCATCAGGTGATTTTTGCCGCGACCGGACCGGAAGGGATGCGCCGGGCCCTGGACGGTGGTTTCGACGTGATGATTTTCGACCGGCAATTGCCGGACGGGGTCGACAGCGCCAATCTGCTGAAGGATCTGCGCGGCCGGGGGGTCGGCACGCCGGTGCTGTTCCTGTCGGGCCATGGGGGCTTAAGGAACTGGATCAAGGGCCTCGATGCCGGCGGCGATGATTATATCGCCAAGCCTTTCGTCTTCACTGATCTGCTCAGCCATTGCGAAGCGCTGGGGCAACGCGGAAACGGCGAGGCCGCGTAAGGCCGCGCAGTTTCCAGAAGTTTTTGCGCCGCTTTGTTCAAAAAGCGGCCGCTTTCTTGTTTCCCGGACTGAGGGATTGCAAAAATTTCACCAACCCGGCGGTCGATTCATCATCGGCGGCGGTGCCTTGGCCCGACACGGCCGGCAGCAGGGCGGTCGCCAGTTCCTTGCCGAGCTCCACGCCCCATTGGTCGAAGGCGTTGATGTTCCAGATCGCCGCTTCGACGAAGATGCGATGCTCATACAACGCGATGATCCGGCCGAGCGTCTCCGGCGTGAGTTTTCGGTAAGCCAGCGTCAGGGATGGGCGGTTGCCGGGAAACACGCGGTGCGGCGCCAGTCCTGCCGGCCGGCCCGCGTCTCGCGCCTGGCGGGTTGCCTCCTCCAGCGAGCGGCCTTGCATGAGGGCCTGGGCCTGGGCCAGGCAGTTGGCGACCAGCAGGTCATGATGGTCGCGCATCTCCGGCTCGTGGCCTTCAGCGGCGATCATGAATTCGCAGGGGATGATGTTCGTGCCCTGGTGCAGCAGCTGGTAGAAGGCGTGCTGGCCGTTGGTGCCGGGTTCGCCGAAGACCAGCGGGCCGGTCGGGTGGCGCACGTGCGTGCCGTCCTGCTGCACGCTCTTGCCGTTGGATTCCATGTCCAGCTGCTGCAGATAGGCGGGCAGGCGGGCCAGACGCTGGTCATAGGGCAGGATGGCGCGGGCGGCGTAGCCGCAGACATCGCGGTGCCAGATTCCGACCAGCGCCAGCAGCACCGGCAGATTTTGCGCGAAAGGTGCGGTGCAGAAATGCCGGTCCATCGCCTGCGCCCCGGCGAGGAATTCCCGGAAGCGCGCGGCGCCGATGGCCAGCATCACCGGCAGCCCGATGGCCGACCACACCGAATAGCGGCCGCCCACCCAGTCCCAGAAGCCGAACACGCGCTCAGGCGCGATGCCGAAGGCGGCGACCTTGTCGAGAGCGGTGGAGACCGCGGCGAAATGCGCGGCAACCGCCGCCTCGCCAAGGCCGGCGACGATCCAGCGCCGCGCCGAGGCGGCGTTGGTCATGGTCTCGATGGTCGTGAAGGTTTTCGAGGCGACGATGATCAAGGTGCGCGCGGGATCCAGCGCCCGCAGCGTGTCGGCCAGATGCGCGCCGTCGACATTGGCGACGAAATGCGTGCGCGGCCCGTCATGATAGGGGGCCAGGGCCGCCGTCACCATCACCGGGCCGAGATCCGAGCCGCCGATGCCGATATTGACCACGTCGGTGAAGGGTTGGCCGTCGGCGGCGGTAATCTGCCCCGACCGCACGCCCTCGGCGAAGGCGAACAAGCGCGCGAACGTCTCGTTCACGGCCGGCATCACATCCTGGCCGTTCACCAGCACCGGCCGGTTGTCGAGATTGCGCAGGGCGGTGTGCAGCACCGGGCGGTTTTCCGTGGTGTTGATGGCCGCGCCGGCGAACATGGCGTCGCGCTTGGCCGCGACATTCGCCGTCGCGGCAATGTCCAGCAGCAAAGCGAGCGCGCTTGCGTCGAGGCCGGTCTTGGAAAAATCCAGCAGCATGTCGTCGAGCCGGGCGGAAAACGCCGCGAACCGGCCGGGATTCTGGGCGAACAATCGCTTGATGTTGGCGTTGCCTTGGGCCAGTGCAGTCAGTTCCGTCCAGACTTCCATGCGTGTCGTCCTACTGCTGTTGTTCCAGCGTGACTTTACGGGGATCTGCGGAAGAAGAAAGCGGCCGCTTTTTGAAAAAAGCGGCGCAAAAACTTTTGGTTATGCTGGGTCATGGGGCGTTGTCGCCGACAAAGCCCCATGACCCAGCATA